>Ga0256407_10000313_pt1 | contig 120247 bp, 114 predicted proteins | sample RumenRJG_04DNA_FD_193489 | JGI IMG/M metagenome (GOLD analysis project Ga0256407, IMG submission 193489) | Bovine rumen microbial communities from Lethbridge, Alberta, Canada - RJG_04 | ecosystem: Host-associated > Mammals > Digestive system > Stomach > Rumen | place: Canada: Alberta... | reverse complement strand
GCATTTCTTTTGGCACCTTGCACACATCTATTTCTCGACGTAGCCCGCTACGCCTTCGATATCGATGTGCACAATCTGCCTAAAACAAATACAGTACTGACATCAATCCTAATGACCGATTCGGGTTAAACATTATAAAAAGATAAAAGTGCAGGAGCATACGTCTATACTCCTGCACTCCTATACTCTTAAACTCCTAAAAAGGATTTACTCCTCAGCTTTGGGAGCCTTTTTGGCTCTGGACGACGTCCTCCTTGGCTTCTTGGTCTCAACAGCCGGGTCGGCAACGGGTTTCACGCCGGCCAGTTCGGGGTCGATCATGATGCGACCGCAATACTCGCACACGATGATTTTCTTGTGCATCTTGATGTCGAGCTGACGCTGCGGCGGAATCTTGTTGAAGCAGCCACCACAGGCATCGCGCTGCACATAGACGATACCGAGGCCATTGCGTGCATTCTTGCGGATGCGCTTGAAACTGGTGAGCAGGCGCGGCTCAATGCGGGTTTCGAGGTCTTTGGCTTTCTCGCGGAGCTTTTCTTCCACCTCTTTGGTTTCCTGCATAATCTCAGTGAGCTCGCTCTTCTTCTCGGTCAGGGCCTCCTGGCGGTCGACCACGAGCGCCTGGGCATTCTTCAGGTCTTCCTCCTTCTCGGCAATCTTTGTCTCAGCCTCGCGTATTTTCTTCTCGCACAGCTGTATCTCGAGAGTCTGAAACTCAATCTCCTTGTTGAGCGTGTCGTACTCGCGGTTGTTGCGCACATCGTCGAGCTGTTTCTTGTAGCGGTCGACGGTGGTCTGAGCCTGTACTATCTCATTGTTTTTCTGAGCGATGGCATTCTTGAAGTCCTGAATGTCCGTATTGATTTTCTCGATACGTGTGGCCAGTCCTTCGAGCTCATCCTCCAAGTCGCTCACCTCGAGGGGAAGTTCGCCACGAAGAGCTCTTTTCTCGTCGATAGCCGAAAGGGTGGTCTGCAGTTGGTAAAGGTTGACGAGTCTCTCCTCAACCGACAAATCTGTAAGATCTTTCTTTGCCATAATGTTGTATTATAGATAAATGATTGGATTCGTAGGGGTCTGTGCGATATGGCAGGTCACTCCCGGGCACTCGCGCTGGATGATGTCGCGGAAGATCTCGGAGGTGAACTGCTCGCTCTGGTAGTGGCCGATGACACAGATTTGAATCTGCTGGTCGTGGCCGAAATACTGGTGGTAGTGCATCTCGCCGGTCACGAAGGCATCGGCACCGGCTGCGATGGCGTCGGGCAGGAGGAAGTCGCCTGCTCCACCGCAGAGCGCCACCTTGGCAAGCGGCCGCTGCAGCAGCTGGTTGGCCATAACGCACTGCACGCCAAACTGCCGCTTGAGCAGGCTGATGAAGTCGGCAGCCGCCATGGGCTTCGGCAGTGTGCCCACGACCCCGCTTCCACAGAGGATATCTCCCACGGTGCGCGGCTGCAGGAGCTCCACCTGTGTGAGGCCCATTTTCTCGGCAATCTTATAGTTGACGCCCCCCACAGCATTGTCCATGTTGGTGTGCATGGACACGATAGTGATGCCCCTCCGTATGGCCTCCATCACGCACTGCTGCACATCGTCGGCTCCGACGACTCTTTTCAGGGGATGGAAGATAAGGGGATGGTGCGACACGATGAGATTGCAGTTGAGACTTACGGCCTCACGGATGATGTCGGGTGTAATGTCGAGACACAATAAAGCCCCTGACACCTCCGCCTCTGTCAGTCCTACCTGCAGGCCGGCATTGTCGAAGTCTTCCTGCAGTGGCAGAGGCGCGAATTGTTCAAGGGCATCGAGCACTTGTCTTATCTTCACGCTTAAATGGTTTTAAGGATGCAAAGATACGCTTTTTTTGGCGGCGGTGCAACTGCCGCTTGGGTGTTTAACTATTTTTTAGTATTTCCGGCGGTCGTCGTCTTTGAATTCGTAGTGTTTGATTTTCCACACTTTCCATTCCTCTATCAAGTCTCTGTGCCGTTGGTCTTCCACGGTCTGTTCCACCTTGTCGTCGAGCAGGGGGAAGAAATCGATGCCGGTGAGACTTTCTATCTCGTCGATAGAGCGCACATACTCTTTCATGTTGCGGTGTTTGCCGTTGTTGGGCATGACGAATCCGATGGCATTCGACTTCCGTTTGTCGGCCAATATGACCTTGAAGAAGGCGTCGGGCACGGCCACCTTGTTGCGTCCGATGGTTTTCTGCACGCCTTTATAGAAGACGGGGCCCGCCACGATGTAGATGTCGCCGTACTGCCGGGCCCAGTAGCGGCACTGTATCTCGAGGTCATTCCAGTCGCCCTGGTTCAGGCCGTGGTTCTGTGGGCAGATATTGGTGAAGAGGAATGATTCCTCCTGTGCCTTGGCGTCCCATTGGTTGTCGCCCGAGGGACACATGTGACCGCGGTCGTAGCGCGAGTTGTAGTAGTCGTTGTCGGTGGCGCGTGGTGCGGGCACGGTGTTGTCTTCTGTGAACACCATGTTGTAGCGTTTGTGCTCACCGCGTGAGTGGGCGGCGGTGAGGTGCCATGCCACCCAGTTGGGGATACGCCAGTCTTTGTTGTACGACACGGTGTATCCCCTTCGGGTGATAAGTATCTCCGACTGTGTGCGGATGGCTGCCGGTATCTCAAGGCTGTGCGGACGCCGCACCTCCACCCTACTGTCGGCCGAAGGTTTTTGCGATTGGTAGAGCAGTCCGTTTTGTGCGGTGGGGTCTTCGGCGGCCGTCTTTTTGCGGCAGGCCGTAGGCAGTGTGAGCACAAGAAATGCCAGGAGGAGGGTAAGGAGATAATTGCGTCGCATGGTCTTGAAAGAATTGAATGTTTCTACTAGAATGAAGAGGTTATCTCACCGCCTTGTCGGTGCGTATGGTGCCGTCGGCGTAGCGGGCCACCCGGATGGAGAGTCCTTTGGGAGCGTCGGTGCGCACACCGCCCACGGTGTAATAGCTCACGCTGACGGGCCGGGCATCCTGCACGGTTTCTTCTACGCCGAGTTCGAAGTCCTTGACGGCGGCATGGGCTGCATTAAAGACGATGTTGTTGTTGCGGTTGTCCTCATCTCTGTTGTGCACAAATGCGACTATCCCCACATGATGTGCATTCCACAACTCGGGCAGCGTGATGCTGTAGGTGCGCTCGGCGGTGCCGTCGGTGAAGGTCACGGGGTCGCCCCACACATCGGAGAGATGTCCGCGGTTCACATGGCGGTGGTGGAAGGTGGAGGAACTGTAGCCAGCCTGGTGGTGGTGGAGGATGCTGTCTTCGACCACGAAGACGGTGAGCCGGGGCTCAGCGCACTGGGTGTCGAAGATATCCTGTTTCTCCATCCTCACGGTGACGTCCATCTGCCGTGTGTCGGCATTGTAGCTGAGGGTAGGCGCCACGCTGACGAAAGCCGGGAAGGCGAGGGCCGCCTCGAGCTGCGGCCGCACATTGTCGGGATAGGCCACCTGTGTGACGGGCACCACCCCCATGCCGCTGCTGCCGTTGGAGCCGCCATAGTCGGTGAAGGGCCGGCGGTCGTACATGGCAGCGGGTGCGAAGGTGCCGTCTATGCCGTAGAACCAGGTGTAGGCCACATCGTCATCAACGGTGAGCCAGTCGGTGTAGAAACCCACATGATGCACCACGCTCACCGTCTTCTCTTCGAATCCCTCCTCCATGAGCGTGGCGAAGGTCTCGATGGCGCGGGGGCAGTTGGGGCACTCCTCGGTGGAGAACTCCTCGATGAGCAGTTTGTGCTCATAGGAAGTCTCGTAGGTGGAGAAGAGCGCGGTGGCCGTATTGTTGCCGGTGCGCTCATCGCCTTCGAGCGCGGCCTCCACGGTGACGGTATGGTTCAGTCCGAGGGGCACCAAGTCGGAGTTCACCTGGCAGGAGAAAGATTCCTGCTGGCGGTGGCTCAGCGAGGTGTCGCTGGTGAAGCGGGCCACCTCATGGCCCTCTACGCTCACCGTGTAGCTGGCGCCGCTCACCGGCTCCATGGCCTTGTTGCGCACGGTGAAGTCGACTTGGAAGGTATCGCCGTAGCGCACCTGCGGGCGGGCGATGGTGGCCGCCACGACGGCCAGGTCTTTCTGCGGCAGGCTCTCGTCTTCAATCACCACTTCCACGCACACCGACCCGAAGTTGTCGGCTGAGCGGTTCTCCCAGGCGCCGTTCTTGCAGAGCCAGAAGCCGTCGGCGGCCGGTGCGAAGCCTTCCAGTTCGTCGGGTCCGGCCACAGAGATACACTTGCACGACTTTGTCTGCTCGAACGAGTAGCCGAACACGAGGTCGGTTTCGGCGGGGATGGTGACCGGCGTGTCGAAAGCCACCTCATTCCATCCCACCTGTGGTGCGGTGATGGCGGCGGTGGCCAGGTTGTCGGCATCGAGTGCTGTGCGCACCCATCCTCTGAGGTCTGTCAATCCGTAGCCGAGGGCCAGCCCCACCCTGATGCGGGTGATTTTCATGCCGCTGTAGGGTGCCAGCAGCTGTTTCGGGAAGATGGTGGCCGCCGATATGGTGCCGCTGCCCGGTTTGCTTTTGCCTTTGGCGGGGTCGCCGAGCTGCCCGTCGCAGAGTCCTTCTATGACCGAGGCGGCGTGTGCCGTGCCACCCATGAGGGCGAGCAGGACACACGCGGCCATTGTCAGAAAAATATGTTTTCGCATATTCTCCCAAAATTTAGATGTATTTGAATCAGTATTTATTTCACCACTTTAAAGGTATCGTTGCCGATGCGCACGATGTAGGCGCCATGAGCCAGGGCCACGTTCACCTGGGCTGCCGTGCTGGTGCGTGCCATCTGTGTGCCGTCGGCGGCGAAGACGCTCACCTGGGCACCCTCGGGATTGTTCACCACGATGCCGTTGCCAGTCAGAGCCACACGGCCAGCCGCTGCGGCCACCTGCTGGATGGCGTCGGTCCGCTTCACGGTGATGACGTTCGACTGCTCACTCTTCATGGAGGCGAAGGAGCCCACCAGGTAGTATTCATAGACATCGGTGGGTGCGAAAGGCACCTCCACATTGTAGGAAGTGGCGCCGGCCGGGATGGTATATGAGGCATAGAGGCCCTTGCTCACATCGCCCTTTACCAGCTCGGTGCTGATATTGAGGCTGGTGAAGGCCACCAGGTCGCCACCCTCGGCGGCATCGGTAATCTGGAAGATAATCTGCTTGTCGGCAGCTCCGCCTTCCAGTTCCACCTCGAAGGAGGAGCCAGCGGGCAATGTGGTAACCTCCACCTCCTTGGCGCCCTCGTCGTAGTTGACGGTCATTTTCCAGGTGGCGGGGTCGACACCGAGTGTGCCGAAGCCCACTTTCACCACAGCGTCGTCCACCTGTGTGAAGGCCGTGCCGGTAATCTTCACCTTTCCGCCGCCGAGCGAGTAGTCGTCGACCGGTCCGATGAGCACGCCGGGGAATCCGTAGGCCTCATAGAGGTTGGTGATGGCGAGCACGCCCTTGAAGACAGAGGCCAGGAAGACCGACCATCCGGGATAGGCGATATAGTCGTCGAGGGTGATGGGCTGGCCGGTGGTGGTCATGACGGTGCTGCGCGAGTCGTCGGAGCTCTCGATGGGAATCTCGCTGAAGTCCTCGTCCATATAGGTCATCACCTCGCCGTCCTCGGTCACCTCATGGGCGCGGTTCAGGTAGAGGGTGTAGCTGGCGGCGAAAGGAGCGGCCTCCCAGTTGGCAGTGAAACCGTTCTCCGTCACGTTGGTAGCCTCGAGTGCGAGCGGAGCGCCCACCTCTTCGGGCAGCAGTTCGGCGAAGTAAAGACCGGGATAAGAAGTGTCGTCGCCGTTGAGGGCGGTCACATAGATGCCCATCATGCTGCCTGCCTCGAAGTCGCCGCTGAGCACCAGTTCGGTACCCTCAGTGGTGGCGGTGGCTATCTCACGGTCGCCCTGCACCCATTGCACCAGATAAGACGTGGCGCCTTCCACAGCGTCCCACGAGCATCGGATGGAGTTGGCGCTGGCCAACTGCATATTGATATTCTGCGGCACATTGAGGGGGAAGATGAGTTCTTCGAGCGACATCTCATCGACGAACATCTTGCCACTCCACGCGAAGAACATGATGGCGGTCTGTGCAACGCCTTTGCCGCCGACCACCTCCACGTCGCTGTACTCCTCACCGTTCATGGGGAGAGTCGAGGCGAGCATCATGCCACGGTTGTCGGGGTCGTTGTTGAGCACAAAGTACTGCATGCCCTGACTCATGGCATTCTCGTTGGCATTCTTGATGCGGAACTTGGCACGGAACACGCCCTGGTTCTGGGTCAAGTCGACATTGGGGGTCATCAGGTAACCGGGGTTGGGCTCCCCCTTCGAGTCGACACCGAGTCCGAGATAGGCTTTGCCGCCTGCCTGGTACACCTCCACACCATCCCATCCGGGGGCGTTGAAGTAGTCGTCTACATTCTCCAACAGCATCACATCGGTGCCGTCGGGGGCTTCCTCAGAACCAGCGGTGAACTTGGAGAAGTCTTCGCTGAGCAGCACGTTCACCTGCACGTTGGGACCAATCTCCACCCTGCGCGGACCGGGCACGGCCTGCAATTGGTCGACGGAGAAGTTTTTAGCGTTCAGGAAGTTTTGCACGGTGGAGGTAGTGGCACCCTCGCCCACGTGGAATTTCACCGGTCCTGCAAGGGCAGAAACCGAAAGAGCAGCCATGCAGGCTGCAGAAAGTAAAAATTTCCTCATAAGTTTTTTTAAAATTAGATTGAAAGGTAACTGACTAAAAAAATGTCCGCAAAGGTAACACTTATTTATGACTCTGAAAAACAAAAAGTGCAAAAAATGTAAACCAACGATTAACATACCAAAGAGTATGCCGAAACCAGCTTGTGAAACCGCTTTTTTCTTTTCAAGCCTTTCAGATTGGGTCAGAAACACAAAAAAAGCCCTGAAAATGGTCTCTGACACATGGAAAAACGTGTTTTTTAGTCCTTTGTCTAAAAAACTTCCCTCAAAATTTTGCAGAATGGAAAAAAGGCAGTACCTTTGCAACCGCTTTCGATGAGAGCAATGATCCGCTAGCTCAGCTGGTAGAGCACAACACTTTTAATGTTGGGGTCTTGGGTTCGAGCCCCAAGCGGATCACAGAAAAGCCAATCTGCCGACAGATTGGCTTTTTTTGTTATATTTTTGCTTAATCAGCATAAATTGGTTACTTTTGCGGCGGAGGAGCCACCAAAGGGCCGTCTCCACTTATCATGACAAGAGAGAACGAAATCTACAAGACCACCCTGGCGGGCAGCGCCGTAAACGTGGCGCTGATGACCTTTAAGTTCATCGCCGGCGTGGTGGGTCACAGCGCCGCCATGACGGCCGACGCCGTGCACTCGTTGTCGGACTTCGTGACCGACCTGGTGGTGGTGGCTTTCGTGAAAATAAGTGCCAAGCCGCAGGACAAGAGCCACGACTACGGGCACGGCAAATTTGAGACCATCGCCTCCTTCCTCATCGGACTGGCACTGGTGGCCGCCGCCACAGGCATTGTTGTCAGCGGCTCGCTCCGGCTCAGCGAATGGCTGCACGGCGGCCGCCTCGAGCAGCCGGGACGGTTGGCCCTTTGGGCCGCCCTGATTTCCATTCTGTCCAAAGAACTGCTCTACCGCTACACGCTGCACAAAGGAAAGAAGCTGCAGTCGCAGGCACTCACGGCCAACGCCTGGCACCACCGCAGCGACGCCCTCTCGTCGATAGCGGCCGCCATCGGCATAGGCGGTGCCCTGCTTTTGGGGGAGCGTTGGGCGGTGCTCGACCCGCTGGCCTCGGTCGTGGTGGGCCTGATGCTGCTGCATGTGGCATGGCAGTTGCTCAAGACGAGCATCGGTGAACTGACCGAGGGTTCGCTGCCCGACGAGGCAGAGGCGGAGATAGAGCAGATAATCTGCTCCATGCCCGGTGTGAGCGAGCCGCACCACCTGCGCACGCGCCACATAGGCCAACGCACCGCCATCGAGGCCCATCTCCGCATGGACGGCGGCATCACGCTCGACGAGGCCCATGAGACAGCCTCGGCCATCGAGCGCCGGCTGAAGGAGCGGTTCGGCTCCGACACCCTCATCACCCTGCACATGGAACCGGTGAAGAAGAAGAAGTGACGCTAACGGCTTATAAAACAAGACAAATAACAACATCTATTTAGACCAATACCTATGAGAAAACTCTACACACTGATGGCCGCACTGCTCATGGCGGCCCTGGCAAACGCCCAAGACGTGGCCCCCGACAGCGAGGGCATGACCCAAACCGCACAGGAATGGACCCGCGATGTGGTGATGGGCTGGAATCTGGGCAATTCGTTCGAGTGCCCCATGAACGAAACCGAATGGGGCAACCCCAAGACCACACAGGCCATGATAAAGGCTGTGCATGAGGCCGGTTTCAACGCCATCCGCATACCCGTGAGATGGATCAACCATGTGAACAACACCACAGAGATGGCCGTCGACGATGAATGGCTGACCCGTGTGAAGGAAGTGGTAGACTGGGCCCTGGCCGAAGACATGTACGTAATGATTAACACCCACCACGAGGAATGGCTCGACCGCAATCCCTACTACAGCAAGCAGGAGGAGAACAACCGCAAGCTGCGCGCACTGTGGACCAGTATAGCCACCTACTTCCGCGACTACGGCGAGCGCCTCGTCTTCGCTGGCACCAACGAGACCACGGTCGACTGGTCAGCGCCCAACACCGAGCAGCAGGCCGTGCAGAACAGCTACAACCAGACCTTCGTAGACGCCGTGCGCGCCACAGGCGGCAAGAACTACTACCGCAACCTGGTGGTGCAGACCTTCGCCTGCAGTCCCTACCATGGACTGAACGGTTTTACCGTGCCCGACGATCCCGTGGAGGAGCGGCTGAGCGTGGAGTTCCACTACTACGATCCCTATGAATACTGCGGCAACTGCACCTATTATTATTGGGGCGACGCCTACAAGGACAAGGGCCGGACCCCGAGCAGCAACGAGCAGACCATGGCCAACCTCTTCGACCGCATCGCCAATACCTGGATGACTAAAGGTCTGGGCGTGGTGATAGGCGAGTATGGCGTGGCCAACCACTACACCGAGGACGACAAACAGACACAGATGGAAAACATGCAGTACTATCTGAAGTGCCTGGTGAGCGAAGCCCGCGAGCACGGTTTCGCCGCCTTCGCATGGGACAACAACGCCTTCAACAACGGTCCGGAGAACTTCGGCATCTTCAAGCGGTGGCAGAACATGGCCGTGGGCAACGAATATTTTCTGAGAGGCATCACCGAGGGTTCCGGCTCCGAATACATCGAGCCGCAGCCCCACGAAGACGACCCATCGGGCGGTGTGACCTTCTGGGAGGGCGACGCCATGCTCGACTGGGGCAACGGTCTGCAGCTCAACGTGCCCGCCTCGCTCTTCGAAGGCAAGAGCAACGACGTGCAGCTGGTGCTCACCTACACGCAGGACTATACCGACTACGACGACCTGCAGCTCTTCTACGGCGACTGGAGTTCGCTGCTCCCATTCACCGTAGGCGGCAACAACTTCACGGGTGATTTCTCGCCGAGCGCCGTCTATTCCACCGGCAGCGGCACCACCCACACCACGGCCTTCTCCTTCAGCGAGGCCACGCTGAGCAGCATCCTGCAGAAGGGCATTGTGATTCAGGGCCACGGCATCCGCCTGAACAAAGTGGCGGTGAGCGACCCCGCCGGCATCGCCCTGCCCACCATGAGCGGCACGCAGCACACCCGCTACACCCTCGACGGCCGCCAGCTGGCACAGCCCCGCCACGGACAGATATACATTGAGAACGGCCGGAAACGGATAGCAGAATAGAATCATCGGATACTGTATCCAATATCGGCACACAGCCATTTTTTCACGATAAAAAATGACTGTGTGCCGTTTTTTTTTATATATTTGCGACAATTAACAGATGAGCCTTCCTAAAAGAAGAAATACCGCCATACTTGTTAATTCATCGGCACAACTAAATAAAGCTACTAAAAATTTCCTATAGGAATCTAAGACTCTTACCTTACGCCTAATAGCATCTTCCGCAATACAAGCGGAACAGTTGGCATATATACGGCAATAGAGCAATAAAGTATGATTTCCACCTTAATAATATAAATTATGAGAGAATTATATCATCGAAGCAAGAGGCCTCTACGGCCTTTCATCCATTTGCTTGTCCTGCTGATTTGTATGGGACAAGTTTGCGATGTCCTTGCGCAACCCCCCAAGAAAAAAGCGGGTGCGAAAAGGGCTGGTGTCTACTCCGATGTGCCCTACAATTACAATCGGGTAGGCAGTACTCATCTATACGCTCGCTTCAGCGATGCCATCGACTTTATGGGCTATTTTGAAGGATCCTACTATTCCTCCACTTTTGCCGACCGCGGCTACTATGTAGCCTTGAAAGTGGACGATGGATCAGCCCAATGGGTAAACTGCACAGACGGCTCCAACGTAGACGGAGTGAACTTCCAAGCTATTGTGGAGGAACAGGCCGAACTGGCACGGGTGACCTATCAGCTCACCAACACCAACGACCGTGATGTCAGCATCTCCATGGGTACACACGCCGATGTGCAGATAGGAAACAACGACTGGGCTCCCATCTATCGCAGAACAGACACCTTCGGCATGACCTATGGCCTGACCATGATGGACGGAAACGGAGCACAGTTGTGTGTACTTTTCGGTTCAGGCCTGGCCGGCGTGACCAGTGTCGATGATTTCTGGTTCGCCTATTATGGCACCAATGGTTCAGCATCTGAGACAGTGGGCGATTACAATCCCTACAGTAACTGGCTGCAAGAAGGCGGCGGATACGACAGTGGTATGGGATGGTGTTGGAAGAACCGTCTCATCCCGGCGGGAGCCACCGTGTCGTTCTCATTCCTCATTGGCGTGGGTGAGGTGAATCTGGAGCCCAACTCCACGTTTGCCGTCACGCCCGACGACCCGGAGGGATGGAACGACCTGTCACTGCCTCACCGCCTCATTGTAGAAGGCTCCTACGAGAGTCCGGCCGGATTGGACGGTATGATAGAATATGCGGCAGAAGACGAAGACACATGGCTTCCCCTGACCGATATGCTGAGTTCCGGCGAAGAATTCACCTCCACGCTCACCGTCATGTTCGATGCGAATAATTACGACAAGCACAAGATTAAATTCAGGACTCGCGACAACGTGGGCAACACCACCATGCTTCAGCCTATCGAATACATCGACGTGAGACCCTACTCGCTCTACGGCATCGCGGAGAGCAAGGTATACACCGGCGACTCCATCTTCCAAGACAATCTCACCTGTGATATGGAGGACGGTCAATGGACCGCCGTGTACCACAACAATGTGAATGTAGGCAGGGCCACCGTCAACCTCGAAGGTGTATTCCCCTACACCATCGGCCGCAAGCCCTATTACTTCAACATTGTGCCTCAGCCTCTGACTGGAAGTATCGTGATAGAGGAAGACAATCTCATCTTCAACAGAGAATACCAATACCCCTCCTGGCACTTCACCCAAGAGGCACTCAATGAGTTGGAAGAAGAGAAGGACTACACCCTGAACTGGGAGAACAACTTCCTGCCCGGCACCGCCACGCTAACGGTGAATGCAAAGGGCAACTACGAGGGCTCTCTCAGCGCCACCTTCACCATCAAGAAAGCGCCTCTGACCGATGACCTCTACAGCATCAGCTATCCTGAGCCGGAAATCAACTTTGACGGCGAGGGTCACGGCGCCGACATTACCATAGCAGAGTATGTGGGTACCCCCACCATCACCTATGTCTCGCACGACGGCAACTACAACAGCACAGAGAAACCCTCTGCCGGCGGAGAATACGACGTATATCTTGAGATAGCCGAAGGCGAGGGCTATCTGGCCCTGGATAGGTCCCTGCTCACCACGTTCGTCATCTATCAGGTGGACGAAGAAGTGCTGGCCGCCCTACAGCGCATCAATGACGAGCTGGGTGAAAGCGGAACCCGTCCCTGGGACTTCAGTGAAGGTATGAAGAGCGTGTTTTTACAGCCCGGTATCGGTACAAGCCAAGGACGCGTCACCTCTATCGACCTCTCCGGTAAGGGATTCTCCGGCGAGGTGCCTCAGGAACTGTTCAGTCTCCCTGACTTGGAACAGCTGAACCTCTCCGGCAACGGTTTTGAAGGAGACATCGCCAGCCAGCTGACAGACTTCGCAGCCCAAGGAGGAACCTTGTCGACCACCCTTCATGTCCTCGACATCTCCCACAATCAGTTCACGGGCAATGTGGGAGTCCTGGCCGCCCATTTCAGCGACCTGCAGACTCTCTATGCCCACAACAACTGTTTCTCGGCTGTAGACCCCATGGTATCACCCACGGTGAGCACGCTCACCCTGCATGGGCAGCAGATACCCAACACACTAACTCTGAGTCTGTCAGACCTTGTGAGTCCGTCCTTCCTCGGTATGATTCCCACCATCATCACCTACACCCATGGAGCGCAAGCCTATTCCACCGCCTTCGACCTGCTGCTGACGGAGAACGACCCCACCGCATGGGACAATGGCGCATGGACCATGAAGGTGAATGTGGTGAACGAGAATGTGACGTTGGAGAAATACGGGAACGCCCCCGACTTTACAGGAGAGAATCCCACCTCGCTCTATCTTACCATGGGAACAGGCACTTCAGCCACATATATGCCCGTAAGCCTTACCTTTGAGATAGGCGACGTGAATTTCAGCGGCGATGTGAATGTGCTCGACCTGCAGGCTATGATCAACTACATCTTCCAGACCTACGGGGGACTCTTCAACTACACCGCCGCCAATATATGGACCGACCAGACCATCAATGTGCAGGATGTAATCGGCATGGTGAGCACTCTCATGGCCATGGACCTTCCCACACAGATGGCCAACCACGCCGCAAGACTTGACACAGAAGTTGCCGAGGCCTCGGTCTTCTGCGACAACGGCACACTCTACCTCAGCAGCCTTCGTCCTGTGGCCGCCTTCGACATCTTCGTGAACGGCAGCAACAGCGCTGAAATCAGCCAGACCCTTCAGTCGATGGGCATCAGCTGCACAGCACGCCAGACGGAGAACGGCATGCATCTCATAGGCTACTCGATGAGCGGTGCCACGCTTCCTGAAGGCACCACCGCCATTGCCACCCTTTCGGGCGGCACCACCATGGTGGCCCACGCCATGCTCTCCGACCTTGAGGCCACAGAGATTCCGGTGATGCTCAACAACGACATCACAGGTCTGGAACTCCTCATGACCGCCAACATGGATGTCAAGGCCAACGCCGAAGGCATCGTGCTGCTTACGAAGAAGAGCATAGCACAGGCAGTCTGGAGCATCTACCATTTGGACGGAAGTTTGATAGACAAGGGTGTGATGCGCAACATCACAGCCGGCCACTATCTGCTGCAGCCGCGCACCGAACTGCAAGGCAACACCTGGATTGTAAAGGTGGCTGCTCTCGGTGAGAAGGAAATCATCAAGAAAATCAATATCAGATAAGGATATGAAGACAACAAGATATTTACTGGCCATGCTGCTCATGTGCATCGCTTCGCTTGGAGCCAACGCACAGAGAGCAAACAGACTGATTATAGACGATATAGTTGTCGAGCCAGGCTCCACGGCACAATTGCCTGTTGCGGTGAGCAATACCGATGCAGTGGTAGGTATGGAATTTGACCTCACCCTGCCCGACGGTGTCACCATGGACCTGACGGCCACCCCCACCGACCGTGTGGACGACCATCAGACAACTATCAGGAACATGGGCGGCAACACCTACAAGGTGCTGCTCTACTCGCCCTCGAACAAGCCTCTGCACGGCAGCAGCGGCGCAGTGATGAAGCTGCCCCTGCACATACCTTACGACATTGCCGACGGGGCCGAATACCCCCTTACACTGGAGAATGCCGTATTGGCAATCGTATCGGGTGCCAATGTCCTGACCGGCGTGTCGGCAGGCAAGATTATTGTCTCCACCCTGCCCGACCTGACGGTAAGGAACATCGCAGCCGACAAGTCGGCGTTCAATCCCGGCGAGCACATCAGCATCTCGTGGGAAGTGCGGAACATAGGACAAGCCTCTACCGGCGACGGATGGAGCGAGCAAGTGTCGCTGGTATCGGAAGACGGCAGCGAGAGCAAGCTGATAGCCACCGAATACTACCGCGAATCATTAGGCGGAACGTCAGGTGTGAACCGCAGCACAGAGGTTGACCTGCCTGCCCTCTTAGGCATAGACGGACCGGTGAAGATACAAGTACGCATCGTTCCGTTCGAAGGTGTCAAGGAAAGGTCCGACGCAGTTGCGAACAACACTGGTCAGAGCGAGTCCGTCTACACCGTAGGCAAGCAACTCACACTTGAGGTATCGCCCACAAGGTTTGTTGAGAATGAGGCAAGCAGTGTCTATGTACGACTCAACCGGAGCGGACGGTGGACTGAGGAACAGTCGTTCGGCATCACCGCCACAGCCGACAGCCGCATCGACATTCCCAACACCATCACCATCCCTGCCGGACAAAGCGGTGCGGTAATCTATCTGCCTATTGCCGACAACACTATTCTCGACAACGACTCCATCGTCGACCTGTCGATAAGCGGCAACGGATATGCGGCAGTGAGTCAGCGCATCATCATCGAGGACAACGAGTATCCCGACCTCAGTGTCACAGCATCGAAAAGCGTGGTCAATGAGGGTGAGACCTTCCAGCTCACCGTCACCACAAGCCGAGTTTCGGGACAGTCCATTGTAGTGACACTGACAAGTGAAAACAACGAACGCTTCTCATTCCCATCACAAGTAACAATTCCCGCCAATGAGGAATCTGTTACCATAGATGTGACAGCTACGGAGAACGAAATCCCAGATGTAGATTTGTCCAACATGTTTACAGCCGTCGCTCCAAGGCACAATACCGGTGAAGCACTTATACTGTTGCAAGACAATGATATGCCAGTGTTGCAGCTCTCGATTTCACCCGACAAAGTGTCAGAGAGTGCCGGTCCTGTTTCTATATCTGGCGTATTACGTCGATTGACTAATCAGGACAAGAAAATCACTGTCAAGTTGTCCGACAACTCCAATGGTAGCATTTATTATGCCAATTCCACCATAGAGATGGCAAGTGGTGTGGATGAGATTCATTTCAATCTTGGCCCCATTGACAATGCGAACGTGGACGGTGACCGTATTTACACCATCACTGCAGCTGTTTATGTCTCCTCATGCAGCTGTAGTGCCTCAGGCGAATCAGCCGGTGCCGTAAACACTCAGCTGGAAGTATACGACAATGACGGACCTACATTGTCCTTGGCGTCATCGGCCAGTACCGTGAGAGAGGGCGGCACTGTTTCCTTGACCGTCACACGCAACACTTCGACTGCTGCAGACTTGATTGTCAACCTTTCTTCCGACAATGACGGAATCTTGACATACAATCATTCTGTAACAATCCTAGCGGGAGCCAATTCCACCTCAACGGAAGTAACGATTGCATCCAATGATGTACAAAATGACTCGAAAATAATTGTATTCACGGCCGAAGCTGACGGAATGAGTGCTGGAACATGTTATCTGAATGTGACCGACCAGACAAAACCGGATGCTTATATCAGTAATATTACGGCAAGCAAAGAATCGGAAACTGTGAAAGGTCATGTGACATTATCCATTGATGTAGCCAATAAGGGACTGGATGTGTTGCCAAGGGATGTCGCTGTTAAAGTTTACCTAAAGGGCGTAAACAATGCCCTTACCATGGCTTACACCGAAAAGCAGTTGGCTGTAGGTGAGACAGAGACAGTAAAGATTCCTGTTGCCTTGCCATCCAATGTGGGTACACACAGGTATTATGCTGTTGTAAATGAGAACAGTGCCATCGACGAACTGTCATTCAACAACAACACCTCCGCAGAGGTTTCCGTTCTTGCCACCGCACCTTATACGGCGACAGTCAGCACAGACAAAACCATTTACAACCAAGGTGACAAAGTCTTGGTGACAGGACAACTCAATGGAAACGGCATTGCCAACACTGCAGTGGAGGTCTACGTCATCAATGATGGTGCAAGGCAAACCCAAACCGTGGAAACCGATGCCCAAGGAGCATTCTCTTCAGAATGGCAGCTCTATTCTCTGCAGTCTGGACACTTTATTGCGGGCGCCTGCTTCCCGGGCGAGGGACTAACAGAGGCTATGGCTTCATTTGACGTGTACGGATTGAGACGCACCAGTGGAGGGTATGTCACTTGCGATGTGACGATGGGTGATACCTACAACGGAAATATCGGTTACGTCAATCCTGGTGTTCTTGACCTCACTGACGTCAAGGTGGAGGTTTTGTCAAAGCCTGACAACTGCGAAGTAACGGTAGACATCCCGACAACCATTAATGGTGGAGAAACCGTGCAACTGACCTATTCGTTGACCGGCACAGCTGCTACCGATGGTAACGATTGGGATGAAATCAACCTGCGTATTACGACAGCAGAGGGAGTCACGCTTGACCAGACGTTGTATTTCTATTGCAGGAATGCACGGGCAAAACTTGTAGCAAGTGTTGATGAACTGGTCACAACCATGACCAAAGGCAAGTCGCGCGAATACAGCATTCAGGTGACCAACATCGGTAAAGGTAATTCTGGAAAAGTCGTGTTGGCATTGGTGCCCTGGATGAAATCGCTTTCAGGCAACGAGCTACCCTCAATGAACCAAAACGACACAACAACGATAGCTTTGCAATTCACGCCAACCGACGACATGCAGCTCAACGTTCCGCAAACAGGACAGTTTGCCATCAATTGTGAGAATGGCGAAGGAACTGTTGTAAAGTTCAACATTACTCCCGTTGCTGAAGAAAAAGGTACACTGACCGTTGATGTGATGGATGAGTACACCTACTATACAGAACTTGCACCGCATGTGGAGGGCGCACAGGTTGTTGTACGTAATCCCGTCACCAAAGCTTTGGTGGCACAGGGACTGACCGGGCCTGACGGAAAATTGTCTGTTGAATTGACAGAGGGTTATTACAGTCTATCTGTCACAGCCAACAACCATGATTCCTATTCCAACAACATCTATGTTGACCCAGGTACAGAAACGTTTAAGGAAATCAACCTCAGTGTGCAAGGCATCACAGTTGACTGGAGAGTGGAAGAAACAGAGGTCGAGGATGAGTATGAGATTGTTACAACCGTGACATTCGAGACCAATGTACCAGAGCCTATTGTCGTATTGGAAGTACCCAGTAGGATTGAGGGTGAGAACCTTAATGAGGGAGAATCATTGGTCTTCTATGCTAAGTTAACTAATAAAGGTCTTATCAATGCTGAAGATGCAGAAGTTGTCTTCCAAGAAAGAACTGGTGATTTCGTATGGGAGCCATTGGCTCAAAACCAGGGTCTGACCATTGCTCCACAGCAAAGCATTGTCATCCCTATTAAGGTGACTCGCTTACATCATTCGTCAGTAAACAGGAGAGCCTCTTCTGAAGACGGATGCGTTCAGGATTTTATAGATTCATACAAGTGGGTATGTGGAAAAGACAGAAAATGGCATGAATATACTGTAAGAGTACCATATTTGAGATGCCCGATAAAACCTGGCAGCGGCGGCCCAACAGGACCTTCAGGTCCGTGGGTTGGTCCGAGAGGTCCTTACGGTCCGACCGGCCCCAATGGCCCCAATATTGGTCCTGGCATCCCATGGTATAACCCCAATACGAATAATAACAATGTGACGACAAAAGACGAGACCAACAATTGTATACCATGCGTAGACCATTATTCCAAGAAATTGGTAGACTGTGGAATCAGTTTCATATTACCAAGCGCTTTGGGATGTGCTAAAGGTGGTATAGATTGTGGCAAGAGTTCAATTGAAGGTGATACAGATTGGCGCTTTTATGCAGATTGCACATTATCTGGAGTTGGATGTATTGCAGCATTATGTGAATCTTCAACTGCTGTGACAGGTGTTGGTATTCCTGTGGCCGCAATATGTGAGGGAATTGGCACATTAGCAGACGTGGCATCATGTGTGATTTCACTTACAGAACCTTGTGATCCAGAAAGCCTGTATAACCGTGCTAAGAGAGCGGCATCAGAACCAAGTTATATTACACAACTACGAAATGCCGCTATGACAACTTCTAAGGAATACTGTAGTTATCTGGATATTATCATTGAACTGTTTGGAGATAGTGCTTGGGTGACAAATACTACCTTAGGAGAGATGGAAGCCATTTTGGATGAAGTTGCATTTACCAACAATAAATACCTTGTGGCGGATGATTATCTCTTATACAAACCTATGGGAATCAGTCTTACCCAATACTATCAGTTTATTGAGAGATTGAACAATACGACTACTTTTGACCTTACTGGCCAGGATTCTGAGAATCGCATTCATTATGAAAACATAAAGAATGCTTATTCAAAGATGGAAGAAGCTGAAAAAGAAGCCATTGAGATGGGTTACAACAGTGTTGGAGAAATGTGGGGAGTAGAATTGAATCGTTGTTATGAAAAATTGCAGGAAGGCAAGTCTACTGTTTGTGCATCCATAACCCTACAGTTCACACAAAACATGGTGATGACCCGTCAGGCATTCCGTGGCACATTGACCATATTCAACGGTCATGAGACGGAAGCCATGACAGATGTCAAGTTGACTTTGAATGTCAGCAGTGCCGATGGCAAGGTGGCGACTTCACATGAGTTCCAAATCAATCCGGAGACACTGAATGGTTTCAATGGAGAATTGGATTTGACGAGTGGTTGGTCGCTTGCCGCAGGTGGGACTGGAATAGCAACTATCATATTTATCCCAACGAAGTACGCAGCACCAACTGGACCTGTTGATTATTCATTTGGCGGAACACTCTCTTACATTGATCCTTTCTCAGGCTTGGAAGTGACACGCGAGCTGTATCCCGTCACACTGACAGTGAAGCCTTCGCCGGAACTTGACCTCGACTACTTCCTGCAGCGCGATGTCTATGGCGACGACCCGCTCACGGAGGATGTTGTGGAGCCCATGGAGCCCGCCGAGTTCGCCCTGCTCATCAACAACAAGGGCTATGGCGACGCCACCAACGTGCGCATGACTACCCAGCAGCCTGAGATTATCGACAATGAGAAAGGTCTTCTGATAGACTTCGAGATCTTGAGCTCGCAGGTAAACGGCGAGGAGAAGACACTGGCATTCGGTGAAAGCATAGCCAATGACTTCGGCACCATTGAGGCCGGCACCCAGACCTATGCCCAATGGTGGCTGCAAAGTTCGCTGCTCGGCCACTTCACCGACTACAGTGTGAGCTACAACCACCTGACCAGTTACGGCAACGAAGACCTCTCGCTGCTCGACGAAGTCAGAATCCATGAACTTATCCACGGCTTCACCGCCGCAGACGGCAAGCGTGGATTCCTGGTGAACGACATTGCCGACGCCGATGACCTGCCCGACAAGGTGTACCTCACCGACGGTACCGACGACATGGTGGGCATGGCCGCTGCCGCCACACTCACGCCTCAGGGCGACGACTATCTGCTCTCAGTGAGTCCGTCGGAGGCCGGTTGGACCTACGGCTCTCTCATCGACCCGACCGACGGCAAGCAGGAGCTTACAGCCGTAATCAGGCAGAGCGATGGTGTGGAGATACCGCTCGACAATGTGTGGCGTACCGACCGGACCCTGCGCGACGGAAAAGACCCGCTCTATGAGAACCGTATCCACTTTGTGGGCAACCTGCCCGCCAACGGAGAGACCTACCTCCTCTCGTTCACACCCAGAGAGCAGACGGAGCCCAACAACACGGTGAACGGTATCATTACAGCACAGACAGCCGATGGCGAGCCCGTTGTCGGAGCTACTGTCACCCTGCGCAGCGGTGATGTAACCTACACTACGACCACCAACTCTTCGGGTCAATTCACCATGCAGGTAGACGATACTTCAAAGGACTATGTTATCAGTTGCACGGCCGAGGGCTTCATCGACAGCCAGGAACAGAGAGTTAGCTTCGGCGACGAAGCGACCAACTGCTTCTTCGTGCTGCAGCCGGGTGCCACCGTCTATATGTCGGCCAGTGGCCTCTGCACCTACTCAAGTGTTGTGGGTCTGGACTTCACACAGGCATCCGCACCCGTGAAGGCATACTACGGCAAAGTGTATAATACACAGCGTGTAATCCTCAACGAAGTAGAGGTTGCAGCCGCTGGCGAGGGTCTGGTGCTTCAGGGTGATGCAGGCAGCCGAATAGACATTCCTGCTGCCTACGGAGCCACCCTGCTCACCGACAATCTGCTCACCGGCACAGCCTTTGAACCATTCACGGTGACTACCGACGATGTCTATGTCTTAGCCAACCTGACCGGAAAGCCCAAGTTCCATCAGGCAGAGCGCGGACTGGTGATACCGAGATTCAAGGCATACTTGCTGTATTACTTGGATGAGGATGAGAACAACAGCCTTGAAATCATCTTCGATGAGACCCTGCTCATAGACATGATTCGCCAAGCCGAACAAGACACCGACCACTTCCGTGCCGATGGTGTGAAGATTGACTTGAAGCAGAAGGGGTTGCACATCCTGAAGGGAAAGAAAATTATGGTGAAATAATAATCATTAAGACTATATGAAAAAGTATATCAAACCGTTAATCAAAACGCTTTGCGTGGAAACAAGCAATTGCATCGCTCTCTCGGTAGACATTGACCACTCTGTGAAGGTGTCTGATTCTGGCGATGTGCTGTCGAACGAAAATCCTCTGGCTTTCGAATGAAATTATCGAAATAGGCGATGCTCATACAGCCTGCCTGAGTAATAGAAAAAGTCGAGACCTGTGTTTGGGTCTCGACTTTTTCGTTACTAGTTCAACAGTTGTTTTATGGTCACCACTTGCTGAAAAACACCGCTGTGGGTATTCTGCTTCAACCCGAGTGTCGTGACGAGAGTGAGATGAATATTTTGCTTGAACGACAACTTCTCCTGCAAGACGGCAATTCGGTTGCGAAGCGCCAGTTCATCCGAAGCATTGGGTTCATACTCATTGGAAAGGAATTTCATCTCACAAAGATTCACCACCCGATCGGCCCGAATTATCAGCATGTCAATCTGAGCGCCATGTCGTTCCTCGTCGCCACGGACTATCCAGGCTGTCTCCTCTGATGCCACACTCTCAACACCCAAAGCCCGCTTGATTTGACCAATATGATTGAAACAAACCTGTTCAAAAGTGATGCCCCTCCATGCATTCATCGCTGCACTATTCTGATTATGCTGCCAGAAAGCGGTATCGTTGACACGTTGTCCCTCCACAAAAGTGAGGTAGAACTGACAGAAGCAATCCGACAACTTATACCGCACGCTATTATCTTGTAAGGCAAAAGGACGATAGGTTTTGACAAAATCACTGGCCACCAATGACTCCATCATCTTTGAGAACGACCCTCCCGATGTCAATCCCAGATGCCTCACAATTTCCTCACGTGTAAAACCGATATGCCGCCTTGACAATAATTTCACTACAGACATATAATCGTCAGGATTGCTGAACAACGAACTAAAAAGACGCCTAAACTCTGACTCCAACTTGGCACCGCGTTGAAAAAAAAGCATGTCAATATTCTGAGCAAGACTCTTGCCACGCTGGAAATAATTCATGTAATAAGGTATTCCTCCAAGAACCATATAACACTCTATAATATCATAATCAGACATGACAATATTTCTGGCCTCAAAAAAAGACTTACACTCACCAAGCGTGAACGGCGACAGTTTAATCTGCCAAGTAAGCCGGTCATACAGTCCTCCTTTGTTGTTGATAAGGTTGTCAAGCATCCAAGATGTAGCACTACCACATACTATCAACATCACGCGGTCATGCCAGGCACCCCAAGTATTCCAAAAATGCTCAAATGCCACGATAAATCTAGAACGCGCCGTATCCATCCACGGGAGTTCGTCGATAAATATCACTTGACGTTCTCCATCGTCAAGACTCTCCAGTAATTTGCCCAACATTTCGAAAGCTTCCAACCACGATTTTGGACAACGGTTTTCCTCCATTCCATAACGCATCAAACTGGCATAAAAGGCCTCAAGCTGATCACGCATTGTTATCTTGCGTTCTTTATCATAAGGAGAGAGACCGCTATGATAGAATGTCATCTTGTCTTGAAACAACTCCTTCACCAAAAAGGTCTTACCCACTCTCCTCCGTCCATAAATGGCCACAAACTCAGGTTTATCACTATGATAAAGGTTCTGCAATTCTTGCTTTTCCTGGGTACGTCCTATTAGTTTATCCATATATGATTTATTAAATATATCGGTCACAAATATACTGAATATTTTTGTTTTGGCCAAATAAACGGGTATATAATCAGCCAAATCGATGGTAAATTGATGTGTTTTGGCTGAATAAAGGGGTACATAATCAGCCAAACGAAGAGAATAAGGTGCGTTTTGGCTGAATATAACAAGCATGAATAATTGAATCCATGCTGCTTTCCGACGAATGGCAATGACAGAATACAACCAAAATAGCGACAAAAATAAAAAATCGGAAGAAAAATTTGGTAGTTTCCGCCAAAGTGATTATTTTTGCAGCCGTAAAAAGACAAAAAGGATGATGACGACCCCTACCCTACAGAACCGCGCTTTGTGTTGTTGCGCTAATCGGCTGATTAGCGGCACAAATGGTGTGTAGGTATAGAGACGGTCTGGCATCGACATACAGAACACCCTACAGAAGGCTCCGCTAATCGGCATAGATTGGCGGAGCCTTCCGCATTTATCCTAAGAGCGAATCCATCCACAAGCAATCTCAACCATAAAAATAAAAACAGTATGAAAATTTACAAAAAACTTACCGACCTGATTGGGCACACCCCGCTCCTGGAAACCACACAGCAGGAGGGGCAGCAGGCCCGCGTGATAGTGAAACTGGAGTACGCCAACCCCGGCGGCAGTGTGAAAGACCGCATTGCGCTCGCCATGATAGAAGATGCCGAGCGGAACGGACGCCTCCAGCCCGGCGCCACCATCATTGAGCCCACCAGCGGCAACACCGGTGTGGGACTGGCCTGGGTAGGCGGCAGCCGCGGCTACAAGGTGATACTCACCATGCCCGATACGATGAGCATAGAGCGCCGCAACCTGCTGCGCGCCTACGGCGCCCAACTGGAGCTGATCCCCGGTGCCCAGGGCATGAAGGGCGCCATAGCCCGCGCCGAACAGTTGCGACAGGAGATAGAGGGCGCCGTGATCCTGGGACAATTTGAGAACCCCGCCAATCCCGCCGCCCATGTGCGCACCACAGGCGAGGAGATATGGAGCGACACCGACGGAGAGGTAGATGTGTTCGTGGCCGGCGTGGGCACGGGCGGCACCCTGAGCGGTGTGGGCAAGGCGCTGAAACGCCACAAACCGCAAATAGAAGTGGTGGCAGTGGAGCCCGACACCTCGGCCGTGCTCTCCACCGGACAGGCCGGCAAGCACAAGATACAGGGCATCGGTGCCGGTTTCGTGCCTCAGACCTACGACGGCGGTGTGGTGGACCGCATCATCACCATGAGCTATGAGGAGGCCCAGCAGGGTGCCCGGCGCCTGGCACAGCGCGAGGGGCTGCTGGTGGGCATCTCATCCGGTGCCTCCTACGCCGCCGCCCTCCGTCTGGCGCTGCTGCCCGAATACGCCGGAAAGACCATCGTGGCGCTGCTGCCCGACACCGGCGAGCGTTACCTCTCCACCGACCTTTTCGTCTAACCGTTCAGCATCCAAACCATATGAACATCGACCCAATCACCGCCGAGGCGGCCCAGCGCATGCAGCATCTCCAACAGGAGAAAGAGAAGGAATGGCAGGGCACCGGCTTCCTGCCCTCTGTCGAAGACATCGGGGCACTGATGCAGGTGCTGCGCCGCCTCTTCTTCCCCACTATCTACGCGCCACGACAAGAAGCAGCGGCCCACTCTACGCCACAGCAGCTACAGGCGGTGGCCAGCCTCGCCCGCCCGCTGATAGAAGCCGGTCTGCGTGCCACCGGAGCCGGAGCCGCCGGGGAAACGGCAACGCGCGCAGAAGCCATGACGCAGCAGTTCATCAGTGAGTTGCCCTCCATCCAGTCGCTCCTCTACACCGATGTGGAGGCCGTGGGCCACAACGACCCCGCCGCCACCTCTCCTGTGGAGATTGTGAGCTGCTACCCCGCCATCACCGTGATGCTGCACTACCGTGTGGCCCACGCCCTGTATGAAGCCGGTGTGCCCCTGGTGCCCCGCATGATGACAGAGCGCGCCCACTCCATCACCGGTGTCGACATCCATCCAGCGGCACACATAGGGGCCTCGTTCGGTATCGACCACGGCACGGGCATCGTGATTGGCGAGACGGCTGTCATCGGCAATGAGGTGATGATTTACCAGGGCGTGACATTAGGTGCCAAAAACTTCCATCGCAGCGAGGAGGGCACACTGCTCAACGAGCCCCGCCACCCCATCATCGAAGACCGTGTGACCATTTACTCCAACAGTACCCTGCTGGGACGCATACGCATAGGGCACGACTCCATAATAGGCGGTAACCTGTGGATTACGAAGGATGTGGCGCCCCACTCACAGGTGCGGCAGCCGAAACCCATAAAATTCCACGGTTTCATCGACGGTGCCGGCATCTGAGCCATCAGAGGCACATCCTACACGAGTGCTTTCAATAGGAAAGGCCACCAAGAATCGTCTTGGCGGCCTTTCTGTTATAGAGAGGGTTTAGTGTTTTACTTAATCACCATCTTTTGTCCGTTGACCAGGTAGAGGCCCTTCAGGCCTTTCAGGTCGGCTGCCTGGCGGCGCACCAGACGTCCGTCGATGGAGTAGACGTCGAAGCGGTCTTTTCCGGTGACGTCGGATAGTTCGGTGATGCCATCGGTATCGGTGATGCAGATATTGTCGAGATACATGGTATCACCCCAGCTCTCCACCTCGAACCAACCGGCATGGGTGGGCACCTGGAAGTCGACCGAGAAAACGATGCGCGAGAAGCGTCCGCCTGCCACGGCTCCCACGGGCACCTCGATGGTGCTGTATTCGGTGGTCACCGGATAGGTGCCGAGCGGTTGCAGGGCGCCATATTCTGAGCATCCGTAGAGAGATATCTCATGGATGGTTTCCGACTTGGCGTCGAAGGTGAGCATGGGCAGGTTGACGCAAGAGCTCAGGTCCAGTTTACCGGTGGTGATGGTGCCGGTGCCCGGTTCCTCGAGTCGTGCCATGCGCATGGCATGTCCGTCGCCGTCGGAAGCGTCATCGGTGAGGTAAGCGCCCACGAGCTGGTCGCTGTCCCAGCGGTAGGCGAGCGTACCTTCGCTCAGGTTCTCCACGAAGGGCAACTGATAGGGTGCGCCCACCACGATGGCTGCCGCCATGAACTGACCTTCGCCAGCCTCGTTGACAGGCTTGATGCCCCATACCATGAGCTGCTGCGCACCCTCGTCGGTGTTGTAGTTGTAGGTAAAGTGGTCGGTACCGGTGGTGCTGGCCAGTTGCTCGATAGGCGAGAACCAGGAGAAGCCGTCCCACTCATAGTCCCAGAGCTGGTATTCCACCTCGGCAGGGTTCACATAACCGCCGTTGGCACCCTCAGTGCCCACGGGACTCCATTTGAACTCCACATTGGAGCCGTTGTCTACAACCTCCAGACCTTGCAGGCCGGCGGGAACGTCCTGACCTACCCAAGCCGTCACTTTTCCGCTCTTGATGCCGGGGCCGTAAGCATTATGGGCCACGACCTCGAACACATGGTTGCCCGACACCGGCACCTCGGCGGAAATCTCCACGCCGGCGCCCGGTGTGATGCTCTCCTTGGTGCCGGCCACATTGCCGTCGCACAGCACCTCGGCTTTGGTTATCTCGGTGAGTTCGGAGCCATTGACCGTCAGGCTAGGAGCCGTGAAGCTCACGGTGGCCTTCTTCTCGCCCATTGCGGCGGGGGTGACGGCCATGTCGGCGGGTGCGGCGGGTGCAAGCGGATCGGCACCCGGCTCAATGGTCAGTTCGGAGAGATAGATAGAGTTGTTGTACATGTCGCTGATGGCATGCACGGCGATGAAGCAGAGGCCGTCTTCCTGAGCGGTGAAATTGCCCTCGATGGTGACAAAGTCTTCCGACTGCAGCTCCGTGGGCTCAATCACCGTGGTAGTGAGCCCGGCAGGCGTTCCGGCCCGTCCGGCAAGCACCTCGAGGCGCTCGGCGCCCCAAGCTTCGGAGCGGGCTTTGAGGGTTACCTTGTAGTTATGTCCTGTCTGGGCGTTTATAGGCATGGACACGAGGTAGTCGTCGCCGTTGACATAAGCCCAGTTGTACCGGGCCGTCATGTTATCGGCATCCCATGCCCAGGTCACATTGTCGCTGTTGTTGTCGATGACGCTGAACATGCCGAAGGTTTCAGCATCGGAGAAGTCGGCAGTATAGGGTATTTCGAGCGGCTCGATGACGAAGATGCTCACCGGTGCGGCTTTCTGTCCGCGTCCGTAGCTGTTGTAGGCAACAGCCTCATAGGTGTGCTTGCCCAGTGTGAGGCCGGCGTTGTCGGTCATGAAGGCAGGAACACCGACTGGCACATCGGTCAGCGTGGCCACCACATTGCCGTCGCGCAGCAGCTCGATCTTGGTTATCTCAGTAAGTTCGGAGCCATCGAAGGTCTTTGCGGGAGCGGTAAAGGCGGCGTTCACCTGCAAGGCCACGCCCTCTTGTGTCACGGCCAGGTCGGTAATGGCGGCAGGCGCCTTGTCGTGTGGTCCCTCCTCGATGAAGAAGTTGTCCACATAGAGCGAACTGTAGTCTTCGTCGCTGGCATTGCGGATACCGAAGTAGTAGTAGCCCGTCTCGCTCACGGTGATACGCTCATTATGGAACGTGATGGGAGCGGTCGACTCGCAGGGTTCGTTGAACACTTCCTGTGTCAGGGCTGCCGGTGCGGCCTCCTTGCCCATGCTCACCACCAAATTGGGCTGTCTGGAGCCCCATGCGTCGAGCGAGAGATGGTAGTTCTTGCCGGCCTCGAGCTTGATGGGGAGTGAGATTAGCCAGTCGTCGGCGGGATGGTCGGTCAGTGACATGACATAGTAACTGCCGTCGTAGTAGCGCCACATGAAGGAATCTTCACTGTTGTTGACGACGGAGAACGACATGCGCTCGGCGGCCGTATCGAAGCCGTTGCTGTAGGGCAGCTCGTCGACCTGGGTGATGATGACGGTCTTGGTCCACACGGTCAGTGCGTCGGCATAGCCGGCGAATTCAAGGTTGTCGTCCCAGAAGAGTCCTATATGGTGGCCGTAGTCACTGAAGGAGTCGGTGCCCTGCAGGGTTATCACATCACCGTCGACGGTGAAGGTGAAAGCATCGGCATAGCTGTCGTCGGCCGTGATGTCGCCGTTTTCAGAGCCCTGTACCCACCGTAGGCTCACGGTGGTCTGGTATTCCTCGCTGTAGGTCACGGGCTGCTTGGCAGGCACTGTGATGGTGTTGCCCTCTCTGGTGCCTTTCACCCAGGTGCCGAACAGACGTTTTGAGATGGGGTCTTTGATGTAGACGGTGCCGTCGGTACATTCCACCAACTCCACGACACCATCCTGATCGTCCCACATGAGATAGCCGTCTTCCTCGTAGAGGCCCAGGCCGGAGCGTTCATACATGAAGTGCTCGCCCTTGGCGGGTGCGGTGATGACACCGTGCTCGTCGACGGTTTCAGTGGCGGGGCTGTTGTCATAGGGCTGATAGGTCACCTCGCCCGTTGCGATGTCGTACCACATGATGTCCGACTTGTTGGCTTGTCCGCCGCCGTAGTAGGTGGTTTGCAGGCCGATGTTGACGGTGGGGTCGAAGGGCAGGTAGATGAACGACGACGACACCCAGTAGAGGTACTCGTCGCGGTAGTTGATGGTGGTGTGGTAGGGCACCTCGGTCATGTCGGCCTCCAGCTGGAAGCCGTTGGCGGCGCTGAAGGTGTAGGGCTCATTGTCTACGAAGCAGGTGAAGGTGAGCTTGTCGAGGTCTATCATGTTGCCGTCTGCATCCGTCTCGGGTATGGAGAAATAGAAACTCGAGTTGCTGGACCACTCGCTGCTGGGATAGTAGCCCTGGAACTGGGGTTGTGCTGGCACGGCGGCCACTTCCGTCCAGGGAGACATGTTGAAGTGTTTGTAGTATTCGAAGAGATAGATATTGTCGGGGGTTCCGTCTATGCTCAGGAAGTCGTCACCGTTGGAGGAGATGGTACGGGTGGCAGCATCGTAGTTGAGTTCGATGGCATCCTGCAGTTCAAACTCCTCATAGCCGTATCCGTACTCTTCGTCGATCTTCCAGTTGGCCACACCCACATGGTTGAAGATATGGCGGGCTCCTTCGTACACGCCGAGATACTGTCCGCCGGCGATGGTCACCTTGTCGCCGCTGATGGAGCCCTTAATCCAGCCGCCGGTGCCAGGCTCGCCCGAGGGTCCCTCGATGGTGTTCATTGTCTGCAGGTAGAGGTCGCTGCCGCTTACGATGGCATTGACAAACTTGGTGTTTTGCTCGCCGCCCATTTCAAAGCTGGCCTGGAATTTCTCCACCTGGGCATCGGCCGGCGGCATGGCGGGAGCCGCAATGGAGCGTATGCAGGTGTTCCATTCTATGGCATAGGCGCCGTAGTAGCCGCTGGCGTCGTAGTTGGCCACACCGATGGCATAAGGAGGCACCTCATCGTTCGGACCCAGCTTATAGTCGTCGATGGCGGAGAGCACCCCGTCTTTATAGAGCATTTTGATGGGTTCTTCGGTCTCCTCCCAATAGACCACACTTTCCATCTCGCCCGTTTCCTGGTTCTGCTCTTCCTGCAGCCAAGTGTCATAGCGGGTGATGTAGTAGAGGTCGGGCTCGCCGTTCCACTCCATTTTGGCCACCAGCTGGCGCTCTATCACCACGGTATCGCCCTCGGCGCGGGTCATTTTCACCCAGGAGCCCATGGTCTCGCCTATCATCTCATAGGCATAGATACAGCCGTCGTCGCCTTCGACGATTTTAGAGACAGCCGACTCCTCCACTTTGTACTCCATGCCGAAATAGCCGGTGAGATAGCCTTCGTAGGAGAGCAGCATGTTGTCGTAGAGGCGTCCGGCGGGCTGTTCGGTGATGACCTCACCGTCGCCCGCGGCCTTTAGTTTCCTGGCTTTCAGCGCATTGGCTATCCAGCCTCCATCGGTCTTCCGCTCTTTCTTGGGCGTATAGACCGCTGTTCCACGCCTGGCTTTCTCCAAGGCGTCGGCCTTTTTCATTTTTTCCACGGCAGCGGGTTTCGTGAGCTGCGCCTCAGCAGGTTTTGTCTGCTGGGCCACAGCTGTGGTCACCGCCATCAGAGCCGCGATAAAAAACAGCGTAAAATGTTTCATAAAATTAAGGTTTATGTAGTAATGTGACGTCAAAAGTATAAAAAATTGAAACAAAAAGCAAGGATTTTTCGAACAATTTTGCATCATTCCATAAGAAATAGCAACATTTTCACACTTTTTGTAGGCGACAAACAGCAAGAAGAGTGGATGCCCGGGGGCACCCACTCTCTTATTTATCGGATTCGTAATTCCAAGCTTACTTGGACGAAGTTGCACGGGGAGCTTTCTTGATGTACATGTACTTGGGATACTTGCCCAGGACAAACAGGGTGACAGGGCAGAGCCAGATGTCGCGGTGGAAACCCTCTAGGTCGCGTACCTCATAGGTGGAGCCACCGGTGAGCGAGTGATCCTTCTGAATCAGTTCGGCGTAACCCTCGAGCTGTAGTCTCTTGCTCGACGGACGAACCTGGATTTCGGAGGTCACATCATCATCCGAAAGGAAGGCGCACAACTTGTCGGCACCTGCCACCATCAGAAGATTGTGATGGTCGAAGGGCCAGTTGGGGAAATCCACATACCAGAGACCATCGTCCTCATGATTGAATTTGATGGTGTATTCATCCTTCTGACCGAAAATACTTCTCGACATCACTCTTGCTCCGTGCAACAAATCTCTAACTGTGTACTGCATAAAATTTAATTTTTAAGTTAAATATTGCGTAATATTCACGCAATAACATAACTGCAAATAGTGTGCCAATGGTTTTCTGCCATTTTTCAGGGCAAAAAGGGTGAAAAGCATGCCAATATGTCGCGTAACAATTACGCAATAACAGAATTTGTCAGCCTTTGACATTTTGTCAAGTTATCTGCTCCTGCATCTGCAGCGTGTCGCTTCCGCTGGTCGTGCCGAATCTCATCACCATTAGGCTTGGAGGGAAAGTCATCAGTCACCTGGTGCTTAAAACGTCGTGAAGTAGATGAGGCACAACGTTTCAAAAGGCATCCAATCACGCGATTCAGCACCAAATTGGTATAGCAATAGAAAACAAAAACGAGTTACATCGCTGTAACTCGTTGATTTTAAAAGTAGCGGGAATCAGGATTGAACTGATGACCTCATGATTATGAATCATGCGCTCTAACCAGCTGAGCTATCCCGCCATCATTTGTTTTGCGGGTGCAAAGGTAGGCATTAAAATTGAAACCGCAAAATTTTTTTATGATTTCTTTCTTTTTTAGTGGCAAAAAATTGTATTTTTGCAGCGGTATGGCACTATCTAACCTAAGCTGCGACATTTATGGAAAAGCAACAACTCATTTTAGAGCACCCACTGCACTCCCGTTCCAGCTCTATCATCTGGCAACTGATTAGCACCGCCGGAGGATTGAAGAAATGGGTGGCCGATGATGCCACAGAGCAGAAGGACCGGATACAGTTTATTTGGGGCGACCCCTGGCGCCACCAGGAGATACGCACCGCTACTATTTTAAATAAGGTGAAAAACAAGAGCATCACGCTGCGGTGGGACGATGAGACCGACGACCAGGCCTACCTGGAGTTTCAGATGCTCCGCAACGAGCTGACAGGCGACTACATGCTCCGCATCACCGACTATGCCCTGCCGGAAGAAGAAGACGCTCTGACCCAGATATGGGAGCAGAATCTGGAGCGCCTGCACCACTCTACCGGTCTGTAAAGGCTAAAAAACTGAAAAACCTATCCGTTTCTTGATTATTTGTCGTAATTTTGCATTTTGGTAGCCACCATGGCGCCATGAGGAGATATTATGCTTCGAATCAGGAAACTCGACATATTCATCGTCAAGCAGTTTGGCTTGCTTTTCGTAGGCACATTCTTCATCAGCCTCTTCGTGCTGATGATGCAGTTTGTGTGGAAATACATCGACACCCTCATCGGCAAAGGTCTCACCCTCGACGTCATGGCACAGTTTTTCTGGTACATGGCGCAGATGATGGTGCCGCAGGCTCTCCCCCTGGCCATCCTGCTCTCCTCGCTCATCACCTTCGGCAACCTGGGCGAGTCGAGCGAGCTCACCGCCATCAAGGCCGCCGGCATCTCGCTGATGCAGACACTCCGCCCCCTCATTGTCTTTGTCACCCTCATCGCCATCGGCTCGTTCTACTTCCAGAACGACCTGGGTCCGCGCGCCAACAAGAAGATGGCGCAGCTCCTCATCTCGATGAAGCAGAAGAGCCCCGAGCTGGAGATACCGGAGGGCATCTTCTACGATGGACTGCCGCAGTGCAACCTCTACGTGCAGCGCAAGGACATGGAGACCGGCAAGCTCTACGGCATCATGATATACCGCATGACCGACAGCTACGAGGACGCCGCCATCATCCTGGCCGACTCGGGCATGCTGCAGTCGACCGCCGAGAAGAAACACCTGCTGCTCACCCTCTACAGCGGCGAGTGGTTTGAGAACATGCGGCAACAGGGACTCATGAACAGCGCCGAGGTGCCCTACCGCCGGGAGACCTTCTGGAAGAAGACCCTGCTGCTCGACTTCGACGGCGAGTTCAACCTCACCGACGCGAGCAATTTCTCGCATGTGGCGCAGGGCAAGAGCCTCAAGCAGATAGACGAGGACATCGACTCACTGAACCACTACTACGACAGCATCGGATACAACTACTTCAAGGAGGCCAAGCTCTACACCCTGACCCAGCCCAAGGTGGCGAGAGACGACTCGCTGCGCATAGCCAGGGCGGAAAAAGTGCCCTTCGACACCCTCTACGCCCGCTTCACCGACGACAAGAAGCAGGGCGCGGTGAACATGGCGTCGGGCAAGGTGAGCCAGCAGATTATGGAGCTCGACTTCAAAGGCATGCTCACCAGCGACGGCGACAAACTGATACGTCAGCACAAGATAGAGGCGCTCAACAAATTCGTGCTCACCCTGTCGTGCCTCTTCTTCTTCTTCATCGGCGCCCCACTGGGAGCCATCATCCGGAAAGGCGGACTTGGACTGCCCATCATCATCTCCGTGATCGTGTTCATCATCTTCTACATCCTCGACAACGTGGGCTACCGCATGGCCCGCGGAGGCATGTGGACCATCTGGTTCGGCAAGAGCCTGGCCACCGCCGTGCTCGTGCCCACCGCCGTGTTCTTCACCTACAAAGCCAACAACGACTCGGCCGTATTCAACCTCGACGCCTACACCGAATGGGTGATGCGGCTGCTGGGCCTGCGCCGCAAGCGCAGCATCATGGGCAAGGAGGTGATTATAGAAGACCCCGACTACCCTGCCGACAAGCAGACGCTGGCGCGCCTCACACAAGAATGCGCCGACTATGCCCACACCCACCGGCTGATGTCGCCGCCCAACATCATCAACGTGTTCTTCCGCTATCAGCCCGACCATGAGATTGAACGCATCAACGATGAGCTGGAACCGGTGATAGAAGACCTGTCAAACACCCGCGATAAGGTGATACTCAACGAATTGGGCAAATATCCCTACATCGCGGTGAAAGCCCACACGCGGCCCTTCGAGCGGCGGTGGCTGAACATAGCCGCCTTCATCGTGCTGCCCGTGGGCATCTTCCTCTACCTGCGTATGTGGCGCTTCCGCCTGCGCCTGCACAAGGACCTGCAGGTAATCACGGAGGTGAACAATGCCATCACCGCCCGCATAGCGGAGAAATGGGGAGAAAATGACGACAAAACCGTAACAGAAACGACACAACCATAAAACCCCTATCATGGAAGAGATAAGAATAGACTCCATAGACGATGCCATCAAAGACGTGGCCGAAGGCAAGTTTGTCATCGTGGTCGACGACGAGGACCGCGAGAACGAAGGCGACCTGATTATCGCCGCCGAAAAGATTACGCCCGAGAAGGTGAACTTCATGCTCAAGCACGCCCGCGGACTGCTCTGCGCGCCCATCACCATCTCACGGTGCCACGAGCTCGACCTGCCCCGCCAGGTGTCGGAAAACACCTCGATGCTGGGCACCCCCTTCACCATCACCATCGACAAGCTGGAGGGCTGCTCCACCGGCGTGTCGGCCCACGACCGCTGCGAGACGATACGCGCCCTGGCCGACCCCGCCTCCACCCCGCAGACCTTCGGCCGCCCGGGCCACATCAACCCGCTCTATGCCCAGGACCACGGCGTGCTGCGCCGCAGCGGCCACACCGAGGCCACCATAGACCTGTGCCGTCTGGCCGGTCTATATCCCGCCGGCGCCCTGATGGAGATCATGAACGACGACGGTACCATGGCGCGCCTTCCCCAGCTTCACAAGATGGCCCGCGAGTTCGACCTGAAACTCATCACCATACGCGACCTCATCGCCTACCGCCTGCAGAAGGAGTCGCTCATCGAGGTGGGCACCGAGGTAGACATGCCCACCCTCTACGGCCACTTCCGCCTTATCCCCTTCAAGCAGACCAGCACCGGCCTGGAGCACTTTGCCCTAATCAAGGGTGAATGGAAACCCGAGGAGCCCGTGATGGTGCGCGTACACTCATCGTGCACCACAGGCGACATTATCGGCAGCATGCGGTGCGACTGCGGCGAGCAGCTGCACAAGTCACTCCGCATGATAGAAGAGGCCGGACAGGGCGTGCTCATCTACATGCAGCAGGAAGGACGCGGCATAGGCCTGATGAACAAGATAGCCGCCTACAAACTGCAAGAGGAAGGCTACGATACCGTAGATGCCAACGTGCACCTGGGCTTCAAGCCCGACGAGCGCGACTACGGCTGCGGAGCGCAGATGCTGCGCCACCTGGGCATACACAAGATGCGCCTGCTCACCAACAACCCCGTAAAACGCGTGGGACTCGAGGCCTACGGTCTGGAAATAGTGGAGAACATACCCATTGAGACCACTCCCAACCCCTACAACGCCCGCTACCTCAAGACCAAGAAAGAGCGCATGGGACACAACCTGCACATCTAAGAGACTTAAGGACTGCAGGCCGAAAGCACACAGAAACAAGAAACAAAAAACATACAAAAATACAACCACATGGCAAAACTATCCAACCGTCTGAACCGGCTGGCCGCATCGGCCACCCTGGTGATGTCGCAGCGCAGCAGCGAGATGAAAGCGCAAGGCATCGACGTGATCAACCTCAGTGTAGGCGAACCCGACTTCAACACGCCCGACCACATCAAAGAGGCCGCCCACCAGGCCATACGCAACAATTACTCGCGCTACTCACCCGTGCCCGGCTATGCCAACCTGCGCGAGGCCATCGCCGCCAAACTGCAGCGTGAGAACGGCCTACACTACACACCCGCCGAGATTGTGGTGTCGAACGGCGCCAAGCAGGGCGTGTGCAACGCCGTGCTCGCCCTCGTCGACGAGGGCGAGGAGGTCATCATCCCCGCCCCCTATTGGGTGAGCTACCCGCAGATGGTGAAACTGGCCGGCGGCCGCCCCGTGATCATCGAGGCTGGCTTCGAGCAAAACTTCAAAATCACCCCCGAGCAGTTGGAAGCCGCCATCACCCCCGCCACCCGCATGCTCATACTCTGCTCGCCCAGCAACCCCACCGGCAGCGTGTACAGCAAGGAAGAACTGCGCGCCCTGGCACAGGTGGTGCTGGCCCATGAAGACCTCTACGTGCTGGCCGACGAGATCTACGAGCACATCAACTACAAGGGCCACCACGAGAGCATCGCACAGTTCGACGGCATGAAAGAACGCTGCATCGTGGTCAACGGCGTGTCAAAAGCCTATGCCATGACCGGATGGCGCATCGGCTACATCGCCGCCCCCGAATGGATAGCCAAAGGCTGCAACAAGCTGCAGGGTCAATACACCAGCGGCCCCTGCTCAGTGAGCCAGCAGGCCGCCGTGGCTGCCTACGAGGCCGACCAAGCCTGCGTAGAGGAGATGCGGAAAGCCTTTGAACGCCGCCGTGACCTAATCGTGCAACTGGCCAAGGAGATACCCGGTTTGGAAGTGAACGTGCCCGAGGGAGCCTTCTACCTCTTCCCCAAATGCAGCAGCTTCTACGGCAAGCAATACGGTGGAAAAACCATCAACAACTCCACCGACCTGGCCCTCTATCTGCTTGAGGAAGCCCATGTGGCCACTGTGGGCGGTGACGCTTTCGGCGACCCCGACTGTTTCCGCATGAGCTACGCCACGAGCGACGACAACATACGCGAGGCCCTCAGCCGCATCAAGACCGCACTGGCCAAACTGCAATAAAAATTTAATTGTTAAAATTATTTAAGAGTAAGGAAAGTTTCTGCGAAATTATTATCTTTGCGAAGTTAAATGCACACATGCGTTGTGCGAAGACACGAAAAGAGAAAGTTTAACGTTAAATCGGTATATTTCAACTTAAATTTATTCATAACTTAATCAAACTTTTAAAAACAAAATTATGGCAAACAAAACAACACAAGCCCCGGCAAAAAAGTCTGGCGGCTTTCAGGGAGTGAGAAACGCATTCTGGATCATCGTAGTATGCGTGATTGTAGCATTCACACTGTTCTTCACATGGTTCGGCAACCCGATGCACTTCCAGGATGCCAGCAAGGAGACTCCTGCTGACGTATGGGGTACCATCTTCAAGGGCGGTATCATCGTGCCTGTGATTCACTCGCTGCTGCTCACCGTGCTCGCACTCTCCATCGAGCGCTGGCTCGCCCTGAGAACCGCTTTCGGTAAAGGCTCTCTGCCCAAGTTCGTGGCCAACATCAAGGCCGCTCTGAACGCCAACGACTTTGCTAAGGCTCAGCAGCTCTGCGACAAGCAGAAAGGTTCTGTGGCCAACGTGCTCAACGCTTCTCTGAACGCTTACAGAGAGATGGAGCAGACCAAGGGTCTGAAACTTTCGCAGAAGATCGCCAAGATTCAGCAGGCTCACGAGGAGGCTACCCAGCTGGAGATGCCTACCCTGACCATGAATCTCCCGATGATTGCTACCATCGTTACGCTTGGTACACTTACCGGACTTCTCGGAACTGTGGTCGGTATGATCCGCTCGTTCTCCGCTCTGTCTGCTGGTGGTGGTGCCGACTCCGCAGCCCTCTCCGCTGGTATCTCCGAGGCCCTTATCAACACCGCCTTCGGTATCGGTACCTCCTGGTGCGCCGTGGTGTCCTACAACTACTACACCAATAAGGTGGACAAGCTGACCTACGCACTTGACGAAGTTGGTTACTCTATCGCACAGAACTTTGAGGCAAACCACACAGAGGAGCTCTAATTTTTGCTAACCCTATTAAAATTTTATCACTATGGGTAAAGTAAAAATTAAGAAAAGTGACGTCTGGATTGACATGACACCTATGTCCGACGTTATGACCCTTCTGCTCACCTTCTTCATGCTGACGAGTACATTCGTCAAGAATGAGCCCGTGAAGGTGAACACCCCTGGGTCAGTGTCGGAAATCAAGGTGCCTGAAAACGGCGTCCTTACGATTCTGGTAAGCCCGGAAAAGGGCCCCGGCGGGGTTCCTACCGGAAACGGCCAGGTGTTCCTCAGCATTGACAACAGCGAGCAGCTCGGCCAGACACTGATGGCCGTAATTCCCAATCTGAACGCCAAGCAGATTGAGAACTGCAAGATCGACGGTACTTGGGGTATGCCCATCAGCGAGCTCCCCGGCTACCTGGCAATGTCGAGCCAGAACCGCTCCAAGATCCTGCCCACAAAGGGTATTCCTCTCGACAGTATTGACGGTGGCGCCAGCGAGTTCCAGCAGTGGGTCTCCGCCGCCCGTGACGTAAACAACGACATCAAGATTGCCCTCAAGGCCGATGCCAAGACCCCGTACAAGACGGTGAAGCGCGTGATGAGCGAGCTCCAGGACATGGACGAGAGCCACTACTACATGATTACGAACCTTAAAACAGCGGAGGACGAATAAATGAGCAAGAAGAAAGAAAGCAAACAGAAAAAGATAAATGTCCGCGTAGACTTCACGCCTATGGTGGATATGCTCATGCTGCTTATCACCTTCTTCATGCTCTGTACTACGCTGAGCAAGCCGCAGACAATGGAGTTGACCCTGCCGAGCAACGACGAGAACATCGACAAGGATGACAAGAACGAAGCGAAAGCCTCTCAGACCGTGACGCTCTATCTGGCAGCGAAAGACAAGATTTACTACGGCGAAGGTGTCCCCGAGTACAACAATCCCCAGTGGCTGAAAGACGCTACCTGGGGTGGTGGCGACACCGGCATCCGCAATGTGCTGCGCAACCACCGTGTTGAGACCGGCGAGGTGCCTGTTAAGGAGATTGAGCTGGCTGTGAAGCAGCTGAACATGGACAAGAGCAGCGGCAAGAAGCCTGAACTTGCTGTCGACTCTATCTTCCAGAAAGAGATGGCCAAGCTGAAGAAGGGTGAGATGCCCGACGGACGCAAGCTGCCCACTCTGACTATTGTGATTAAACCTACGGACAATGCTTCTTACAAGAACATGGTCGACGCCCTCGATGAGATGCAGATTCTGAGTATTGGTACATACGTGATCGACAAACTCAACCCAGACGACGAGAAACTGCTCAAGTCGCGCAACGTTGAGATGTAGACGGTCGCTATTCACTAACACTTAAAACAAGAAAGTAAAATGGCAAAAATCGATTTGACTGACCCTAAATGGGTCGACATGGTGTTCGCCGGCAAGAACAAGGAATACGGTGCCTATCAGCTCCGTAAAGGAACTTCGAGCCGCAACATAACCTCGATTCTCATTCTGCTTGCTGCTGCTGCCATCGTAGGTGGTCTCCTCGTTTGGAAGGTACAGGCCGACAAGGCCGAGGCCGAGCGTATCGCCATGATGGAGCAGATGGAGCTCTCGAAGCTGCAGGAGCAGGCTAAGGAAGACAAGAAGGAAGAGAAGATTGAGAAGCCCAAGATTGAGCAAGTCAAGGAAATTCCCGAAGTACGTGAGACCCAGAAATTCACTGCCCCCGAGATCAAGAAAGATGAGCTTGTGAAGGAGGAGAACCAGATGAAGCAAATGGACGAGCTTGACAAGAACGTCGCTGTGGGTGCTAAGGACCAGGAAGGTACGAAGGACCGTACCGTCGAAGCCGCACGTGAAGCTGTGGTGGAGAAGGTAGAGGTGAAGGAAGAGCCGAAGGTCGAGGTACAGCAGAAGATTTTCGACGTGGTGGAGCAGCAGCCGTCGTTCCCCGGCGGCAATGGTGCCCTCATGCAGTGGCTTGGCCAGAACATTCACTATCCCGCAGTGGCCGAGGAGAACGGTATCCAAGGTCGTGTGGTGGTGTCGTTCGTGGTGGAGCCCGATGGTTCTATCAGCAACGTACAGGTGGTGCGCGGTGTTGACCCGTCGCTCGACAAGGAGGCCGTTCGCGTCTGCAAGCAGATGCCGAAGTGGAATCCTGGTAAGCAGAACGGTCAGGCTGTGCGCGTGAAGTACAATCTTCCCGTCCAATTCAAACTTCAGCAATAGTATGAGAAGGACCTCTCTCTATGCATTTTTCGGCATCTTGTTCATAGCCGCCGTTTTGGCCGGCTGTGACAAGAGGTCGAGAAATGGTAGAACTGATACACCGACGTCAGGGGCGATAACTTTCGCCTCTGACGAAAGTTTTGCTCCCATCATAGAGGAGCTTGTGGAGCAGTTTGAATACAAATACCCCAATGCCAAACTCACTCCGCAGTATGTAAACGAAATAGACGGCTTCAATCTCATCAAGGAGATGAAGACTTGTCTGTATTTCACTTCCCGTCCGCTCAAGGAGAGCGAGGTGGCCTATATGAAGACGCTGCGTCAGTCGCCGTCGGTGTTCCCCATCGGTTACGACGGTCTGGCCTTTATCTGCAACCTGAACAACAACGACACGTGCATTACAGTGAACGACGTGAAGCGTGTGCTCAGCGGCGAGATAACCGACTGGAAGCAGCTCAATCCCAATTCGAAGCTCGGCAAGATGAATGTGATTTTCGACAATGCCAGCTCCGCCACCCTTCACTACGTGGTCGACTCCATCTTAGGCGGGAAACCCATTGACAGTCCCAACATCACCCACCTCAACTCCAGCAAGGAGGTGATAGAGTATGTCGACAAGACTGCCAATGCCATTGGTGTGATAGGCTCGAACTGGCTCAACGACCGCCTCGATTCTGTCAACATCACCTTCAAGAAGAATATTCATGTCATGTCGGTATCCAGTCTGGACACAGCCACTCCCACCAACAGCCGCAAGCCCTATGCCGGCTACCTGCTCACGGGAGAGTATCCTTTCGCCCGCACACTCTATGCCATCGTGGTCGATCCGCAGAAGGCACTGCCTTGGAGCTTTGCCAACTACATCGCCAAGCCTGAGGGGCAGATGATAGTGCTCAGGGCCGGTCTGCTGCCCTACCGCGGCGATATCACCATACGCCGTGTAAAAGTGAAAAATTGATAACAGATTAAACTTTCCGACAGACGTTCAGTCATATCAACGAAACGGCCCTCTTGCAGGCCGAAGCTAACGGAACAGAAACAATCAAAAACAAACGTTATGAAAGCAGTTAAATATGTATTCGCAGGGTTGCTGATGATGGGATTGTCGGCACCCGTTATGGCTCAAAGCTATGAGTCGGCTCTGGAGACCGTTTCCAAGGCCCTGAAGGCAGACCCCAGCGGTCTGGCATCGGCCAAGGCCGCAGTGAAAGACTTCACCAAGAGTTTCAAGAAAGACCCCGCCGCCATGGTGGCTCTCGGCAACACCTATCTGGCCGTGAAGAACTATCCGAAGGCTGTGGAGTGTGCCAACCTTGCTCTAAAGAAGAACAAGAACTTCGGCGATGCCTATGTGCTCCTTGGCGACATCGAGGCGCTGAAAGACGACGGTGGCGAGGCAGCCATGTGGTACCAGCAGGCCATGTCGCTCGACCCGAAGAATCCCGACGGCTACATGCGCTATGCCAACGTATACCGCAAGCGCAGTCCGCAGGAGTCGGAGCGCGTGCTCAACGAACTGCGTAAGAACATCCCCGACTATCCCGTGGAGGCTGAGTCGGCCCACATCTTCTACACCTCCGGCCAGTACGACAAGGCTATGGAGTACTTCAACAAGTCGAACCCCGAGAAGCTCACCGAAGGCCGTCTGGGCGAGTATGCCCTCGCTGCCCTGAGCAATGAGAACTTCGACAAGGGTCTTGAGATTTCGAAGATTGCCATCCGCCGCTTCCCCAGCAACCACGGTTTCATCCGTCTGGCCCTGCTCAACGCCAACAGCGGCAAGAACTACGGCGAGGCTGTGGAGTTTGCCAAGAAGCTCGTGGCCAGCGGTGCCGATGTGAACGCCGGTGACTACAGCTACTACGGACAGGCACTGGCCGGCAACGGACAGTTTGCCGAGGCTATCGAGCAGTACAACAAGGCCTACTCGATGGACGCTGAGAACGTGAAGGTGCTGCAGCTCATCTCCGAGGCCTACACAGGCATGGGCGATGAAGACAAGGCACTGGAGTATGCCCAGCAGTATATGGACAAGAATCCCACCCCGAAGGTGTCGGAATACAACAAACTGGCCACTATCTATATCGCCAAAGTAAAGAAGGGTGAGGATCCTCAGGGCAACTTCGCCAAGGCCATGGCTGTGTATGACAAGGTGGCTGAGAAGGTGCCTGCCGCCGGCACTTGGGCCAAGTTCCAGAAGGGCTACCAGGCTTACGCCGCCGAGCTCGACGACGAGGCGCTGAACCAGTATCTGCCGCTCATCACCGAGCTGGAGAACAAGGGCAGCCTCGATGAGGACGAGACCAACTATCTGAAGACCGCTTACCGCTCAGTGGGCTACATCTACTGGAGCTCGAAGAAAGACCTCACCTCGGCCACTCCGTTCTTCCAGAAGCTGTACAACCTCGACCCCAACGACAAGCTTGCCAAGCAGGCTCTCGGCATCGAGGACACTCCCGCCGCTACGGAGTAAGATATCCTTAAATAAATGTATAACCTGAAGAGGCATTCCCCCAGAGGGATGCCTCTTTTCTTTTTGCCTTGTATACAATATATGCCTTGTATATAAAGGATACGAAAAAAGGCCGGTTTCGAAACCGGCCTTATAAAATGATGTTAGTAACTTCTCAATTACGGAAGGCTGATAGCCTCTGACGGACATGCATCAGCGCAGGTTCCGCACTCAGTGCACATCTCGGGGTCAATAGAATAGCGCTCGCCCTCAGAGATAGCTCCTACGGGGCACTCATCGATACAGGTACCGCAAGCGATACAGTCTTCACCAATAACGTATGCCATAATAGTAATTATTTTAAAGGTTTATAATGTTTATACCTACTTTTTGGTGATGCAAAGATACATTAATATTTTGAAATACCTACAAATGATGATACTTTTTTTTGTTATTTATACAAAATCGAAATAATAAGCCGCCTTGATTTGCGTTAATATAGTGTCATGACAAGAAAACATACCCTTCTTCTCCTGCTGCTTGTGTGGAGCATATCATTGTTTGCCCAGCAGCGCAAGGTAGAAAACAAGCCCTATATCGACCTCAGGCCGTTTCACTTCGGTGTGCTGGTAGGTTCGCACCTGCAGGACATCGAGTTTTTGAACGTGGGGCCGCAAATCATCACCCTGGAAGACGGCACCACCGAGCAGCGCATCATCACCTGCGACCAGGACCGCTGGGACCCGGGGTTCAACGTGGGTGTGCTGGGTGAGTTCCGCCTCAACACCAACTTCCAGCTGCGTGTGGCTCCCGCCATGTATTTCGGCACCCGCCACTTCACCCTGAAGAATCTCAGCGACGAGCGTCGGGTGGAAGAGCACCAGGACCTGAAGACCGCCTACATCTCCACCGCTTTCGACCTGATTTTCGCCGGTCCGCGCTTCAACAACCACCGTCCGTATCTCATGGCCGGTGTGAACCCCATGCTCAACCTGTCGGGCAAGGACAACGACTATATCCGTCTGAAACGGTCGGACCTCTTCCTTGAGGCCGGCATCGGCTGCGACTTCTACCTGCCCTTCTTCAAACTGCGTCCGGAGCTGAAATTTCTCTTCAGTTTAGGCAACAGCCTCGACACCACGCACCCCGACCGTTTGCGCGATCCCAACATGAAAGTGTATGCCAAGTCGGTGAAGGAGTCGCACACCAAGATGATTGTACTCTCCTTCTATTTCGAATAAAACGAAGGCCTTCTTGACAGCAAGAAGGCCTTATAAGCAGTGTGAAGGTTCTCCCTGCTACTTATTGCTCAGTTCCATCTCTATCCTTCCCACCCAGATGGCGTGCTTGCCGTTCTGGTCTACCGGCACGGGCTTGCCTGTGCGGTCGTTCACATACTCCAGTTGCTCCAGATAAGAATGTGAATGTCCGCCCAGCACGAGATCGAGTCCTTCAATCTGCGGTATCACATTGTCGTCGCAAGAGCCTTGAATTTTCCACCCCAGGTGCGAGAGGCAAATAATCACGTCGCACTTCTTCTTTTTGAGCACGTCAATCATCTGCTGCGCCGTGACCGCCGGGTCCAGATATTTCACGCCGGGGCAGTTGGCGTCGTCGACGAGGCTCTCCAGCATGGGAGCCAGTCCGAACACCCCAATTTTCAGTCCCTGCCGTTTCAGGATGATATAGGGTTTCACCAGACCCTCCACCACCGTGCCGGTGAAGTCGTAGTTGGCGCAGACAATGGGGAACTCCGCCAGGCGGAAAATACGCGCCATGTTGTCGAGGCCGAAGTCGAACTCATGGTTGCCGATGGTGGCGGCATCATACCCCATCTTGTTCATCAGCCCCACCTCCACATCGCCTTTGAAGAGGTTGTAGTAAGGCGAGCCCTGCGAGAAGTCGCCGCTGTCGAAGAGGAGCAAGTCGGGATGTGTGTTCCGCTCCTGCCTGATCATCTCCAGGCGCCGCAGGTAACCGCCCCGCCCCGCTAGGGCCGTATCGGCCAGGTTGGCATTGAGCGGCATCACACAACTGTGCGTGTCGTTGGTATGCAGGATGAGCAAGTGTTTTTTCTTGGCATCCGCGGGAGCCGCCCCCACGAGCAGGGCGACCGTCATAAGCAGCAAAAATCTTCTCATAGTCATTCAACCGTTATACGTCCTTCTATCTTACTTTCCACTTTCTGGCCCTGTGCGGCCTTTTCCTTGAAATACTCCATAATGATGGAGCGGGTCAGGTCTTTCTCCTCCATGGGGTCGTTGCGGTCGGTAGCGCCCTTGAAGGCAAACATCTTGTCGTTGCCGTGCGAGACATAGTCGATGGTGGCAATCCGGTACTTCGCCTGGGGGTCAATCTCCTTGTCATGGATGGTGGCGCTTACGAGTTTGAGGTCCCGGGTTATCACCAGCTTCACCTCATGGCTCACGCCCTCGCCTCCCCTGCCTGCAATCTGCTTGAAGAGTTCCTTCACCTTCTTGCCGGTGAGGGTGACGAAGCAAATCTTGTTTTCGAAGGGAGCGAGCGCATAGATGTCGCCGATAGTGATTTTTCCCTCCGGTATGGCCGCCCGCATCCCGCCGATGTTGTACACACCGAAATCAGGCTTCTCGTTGTAGAACTTGCCCGCCCACACCAGGATGTCGGGCAGCAGATTGCCCAGCGTGCTCTCCGGCCGTTCGGCCGCCATATAGAGGGCCGACTCGCCCACCACAGGCGCCATCAGCTTGTCCACCTCAGCGGTGTAGGGCTGCATGAAGGCCGCCACCCCGCTGTCGAGCGGCTTGTCGTAGCGCGCGTCGATCAGGGTGCGGGTGCGCTGCACGCCCGTCACCTTATACGAAGAGCAGGCGGCAGAGAGCAGCATACTGGCCGCCAGCCCCAAGTAGATGATATTCTTTCTCATAGCATTATTATTTTGTCTTTTGGCAAATATAGCTAAAAAAAATGAGAATCGTATATGGAGGGGTTATTTTGAAGAAAAAAAAACAAATAAGAGGCTGATAATTTGGAAGAAAGGAAAAAAAGCAGTAATTTTGCACCGCTTTTCCGCGTAATCGCTGACAGGAAGAAGAGTAGCCTAGTTATGTTGCGCTGGAACGATAAACAATTTTATTACATTTAGATAAAAATGGATTTAATTAAAGTTGCTGAAGAAGCATTTGCAACCGGCAAGAAGTTCCCGGAGTTCAATCCTGGTGACACCATCACTGTCGCTTACAAAATTATCGAGGGCTCGAAAGAGCGTATTCAGCTTTACCGTGGTGTGGTGATTCGCATTTCCGGCCATGGTGACAAGCGTCGTTTCACCGTCCGCAAGATGTCGGGCACCGTGGGTGTGGAGCGTATCTTCCCCATCGAGTCGCCGAACATTGACAGCATCGAGGTGAACAAGCGTGGTAAGGTGCGTCGCGCCAAACTGTACTACCTGCGCAAGCTCACAGGTAAGAAGGCCCGCATCAAGGAAAAGAGAACTCCCATCAAGAAGGAAGCCTAATCTCAACACATGCGATAAAGAGGTCCCCCGAACAGGGGCCTCTTTTTTCGTTGAGGTCAGTCAGGCCACCCAAAAGAAACAACCTAACCCCCAATATAGAACAATGAAAGAACTCCCGCTGAAGTACGGTTGCAACCCCAACCAGAAACCGTCAAGAATCTTCATGACCGATGGCGAACTGCCCATCGAGGTGCTCAACGGCCGCCCCGGCTATATCAACCTGCTCGACGCGCTGAACAGCTGGCAACTGGTGAAAGAGATGAAAGAGGCCACCGGCCTGCCCTCTGCCGCATCGTTCAAGCACGTATCGCCCGCCGGTGCCGCTGTAGGCCTGCCCCTTAGCGACACGCTCCGCAAAATCTACTTCGTCGACGACATCCACGAGGAGCTCTCCCCCATTGCCAGCGCCTACGCCCGCGCCCGCGGTGCCGACCGCATGAGCAGCTACGGCGACTTCGTGGCACTGAGCGACACCTGCGATGCCGTGACCGCCACGCTGCTGAAACGCGAGGTGTCCGACGGCGTTATCGCCCCCGACTACACCCCCGAGGCCCTCGACATACTGCGCGCCAAGCGCAAGGGCACCTACAATGTGATTAAGATTGACCCCGCCTATGTGCCCGAGCCCATCGAGCGCAAGCAGGTGTTCGGCATCACCTTCGAGCAGGGCCGCAACAACATCTGCCTGAGCGATCCCGCCCTCTTCGAGAACATCCCCACCCAGAACAAGACTTTTTCTGCTGAGGCCCGCCGCGACCTGATGATAGCCCTCATCACGCTGAAATACACACAGAGCAACTCCGTGTGCTATGTGAAGGACGGTCAAGCCATCGGCATCGGCGCCGGACAGCAGAGTCGCATCCACTGCACCCGGCTGGCCGGCAACAAGGCCGACATCTGGTGGCTGCGCCAGCACCCGCGCGTGATGGCCCTTCCCTTCGTCGACGGCATACGCCGCGCCGACCGCGACAACACCATCGATATCTTCATCGGTGACGAGTGCGACGATGTGCTTCGCGACGGCGAGTGGCAGAAATTCTTCAAGGAGCGTCCCGAGGCCCTTACGGCTGAAGAGAAAGCCGCCTGGAAAGCACAGCTGAAAGGTGTGGCACTTGGCAGCGATGCCTTCTTCCCCTTCGGCGACAACATTGAGCGTGCTCACAAGAGCGGTGTAGAGTATATCGCCCAGGCCGGCGGCTCCGTACGCGACGACCATGTCATAGCCACCTGCGACAAGTACGGCATCGCCATGGCCTTCACCGGTGTGCGTCTGTTCCATCACTAAACACTCTTCCGCCCCATGGAGAAATACGACGAGATTGACGAGATCATAGCCGGCGGAGGCCTTGTATTCGGCCGTGGCGGAGGTGGAGGCAAGAAATCCACCGACACCGACAAGGTGAAGACCAAGGCCAAGAAGAAGAAATACATCACCGGCGCACACGGCAGCGGCAGCGCACGCCAGAAAGCGAAATACCGCACACAGCGCGCGAACCGGCACAAGAAATAGACGAGCTATGAGCTTCTGCTATCGCTAATCGGAGTAATCGGAGTAATCGATTACTCCGATTACTTTAATATCATCACACCGGTGAATATCCTTCCTGAATCGATGCCCAATCGGCGCGCAGAAAAATATTCACTGGTGTTTTTATAGGTACAGGTGCCATCGATGGCGATGTTAGATTGTGGCACCCCTGCCTCAAGAAGCATGAGTTTGTTGGCCTCCCAAAGGTCGATGTGCCACTTCTTGTATCTTCTCGCTATCCGCTCCATAGGAAAAGCGGCGGCCTCGAACTGCTCATATACCTCGTCGCCCACCTCGAAACTTTCAAGTGATATGCCCGGGCCGATGACAGCCTGCAGCTGCTGTGGCACGGAGCCGTATGTACCTGTCATGGACTGCACGGCTTTCTGCGCGATGCGTTTCACCGTACCCCTCCATCCCGCATGCACGGCACAGCAGGCACGATGGGTGGCATCGTAGAGCAGGATGGGGATACAGTCGGCCGTGGAGACGCCGATGCACACCCTGCTGAGGTTGGTCATCACGGCGTCGACTCCTTCAAGGCTCGTCGTTTTCTCCGCAGGACTGAGCGAATCCATCCACTGGCCGTCGATGGCTCTCACCACGTCGCCATGCGTCTGATGTGGATACACCAAATGCCACTGATCAATGCCGAGCATCCGGCACAACGCAGCCTTGTTGGTTTCGATATCCTCCTGGCGGTCACCGCAATAGTAGTTGATATTGAAACCTGCGTAGTTTCCCTGGCTCACGCCTCCCTGCCGCTTGGTGCTGAAGGCGGTCACACCGTCGCCTAAATGGAAATAATGCAGTTGGGGCGACACCGTCATTTGTCATCCTCCTCCTCGTATTCGAAGTCATCGAGGTCTTCCACCTCGGCGTCATCAATGAATTCCACTTCATCCTCTCCCTCGGCCATCATCTCCATGGCCATCCGTGAGAGGTCCTTGTCGCGGTGCACGAGGGTTTCCTCGGCCATCACCGTCTGCAGTTTGTTGCTCTCGCTGTTCAGTTCGGCCCACAGCAGGTCCTTAAGCGTGTCCAGTCCATAGCCGGTGGCGGAAGAGATAAATACAGCGGGGACATCGTCGGGCAGTGTCTCGCGCAACATGTCGATGAGCTCCTCATCGAGCAGGTCGCTCTTGGTGACGGCCAGCACACGGTGCTTGTCGAGCATCTCTGGGTTGAACTGCCGCAGTTCGTTGAGCAGCACCTCATACTCATGCTTGATGTCGTCGGTATCGCCCGGCACCATGAAGAGGAGGAGCGAGTTGCGCTCTATATGGCGCAGGAAGCGCAGTCCCAGGCCCTTGCCCTCGGAGGCGCCTTCGATGATGCCCGGAATGTCGGCCATGACGAACGACTGCCGGTCGCGGTACTCCACGATACCCAGCGAGGGTTCGAGGGTGGTGAAGGGATAGTTGGCTATCTTGGGCTTAGCGCTCGACAGGGTGGAGAGGAGGGTCGACTTGCCCGCATTGGGGAAGCCCACCAGTCCCACGTCGGCCAGGAGTTTCAGTTCGAGGATGACGGTCATCTCCTGCATCGGTTCACCCGGCTGTGCGAAGCGCGGCGCCTGGTTGGTGGCTGAGCGGAACTGGAAGTTGCCCAGTCCACCGCGTCCGCCCTTGAGCAGGAGCACGGTCTGTCCGTCGCGCGACACATCGCACACAAACTTCCCCGTCTCGGCATTGTAGACCACGGTGCCACAGGGCACATCGATATACTGGTCCTTTCCTTTTGTGCCGTGGCACTTATCCTTTCCGCCGTTGCCGCCATGCTCAGCAAACACGTGCCGCTGATATTTCAGGTGCAACAGCGTCCAGAAGTTGTGGTTGCCGCGCAGGTAGATGCTTCCACCGTCGCCGCCGTCGCCGCCGTCGGGACCGCCGTTGGGATTGTATTTCACATGCTTCAGGTGCATGGAGCCCCTGCCGCCCTTTCCCGAGCGGCAGTAGATTTTCACATAGTCAATAAAATTGCTTTCCATCAGCTGAAGGTAATCGTTTAGAGTTGGTCCACCACAGCGCAGATGTCACCGAAGATACGCTCCAGACTGCCCAGACCGTCGATATGGTGGCGAAGGCCCTCGCCCTCGTACCATTCGATGAGGGGCGCCGTCTGACTGTGATACACATCGAGACGCTTCTTGATGGTCTCGGCGTTGTCGTCGCTGCGTCCGCTCTCCTGTCCGCGCTTGATGAGTCGCGTCATGAGTTCATCCTCCGGCACATCGAGTTCTATCATAGCCGCCACGCTGTGTCCGCGCTGGGCCAGCATTTCCTTCAATGCCTCCGCCTGCGGGATGGTACGCGGAAATCCGTCGAAGATGACACCTTTATGGTCGGTACCGAGCGCATCGTAGACGCTGGCCAGGATGTCTATCATGAGCGAATCAGGTATGAGCTGTCCCTTGTCGATGAAAGAGCGGGCCGTCTGACCCAGTTCGGTGCCTTTGGCCATTTCGCCGCGGAGCACATCGCCGGTGGATATATGATTGAAGCCGTACTTTTTGATGAGCAGGTCGCTCTGTGTGCCCTTGCCGGAGCCCGGGGCACCGAAAATCACAATATTTCTCATAGCTATAGAGATTTAATTATACGTTTTATTAGGTGTCTTCTATTCCACGATGGTATAGATATCGCGCAGGCCGCGGCCCTGCTGGTTGTAGTCGAGACCGTAGCCCAGGATGAAGTCGTTGGGTATCTCAAGGGCCACATAGTCCACCTTCAGGTCCACTTTCAAGCACTCAGGTTTCTGCAGCAGCGTGCACACCTGAATAGAGGCGGGGTGACGGGTGCCAAGTGTCTCCACCATGCGTTTCACGGTATATCCTGTCTCCACGATATCCTCCACGATGATGACGTGACGGTCGTGCAGGTCCTCGTTGATGCCGATTACCTCTTTCACCTTGCCGGTAGACGTGGTGCCCTGGTAGGAAGCCAGTTTGACGAACGAGATTTCGCAGGGGATGGTGATGCGGCGCATCAAGTCGGCCGCAAAAATGAAGGAGCCGTTGAGAACAGCCAGGAAGAGCGGGTTCTTGTCGGCCATGTCGCGGTTGATGCGCTGAGCCACAGCGTCTACGCGCTTCAGGATTTCCTCTTCGGGAATGGACAGTTTGAAAGTCTTGTCGATTACTTTTATCGTGTTCATAGCAGCATTGTGTTATTTTGCCACAAATTTACGAAAAAACGAGGGCAGAACAAAATGAATTCATTCATTTTTTATGCCGAGTGCCGAGTAAATTCGGCGACAGCCAAATTTACGAAAAAACGAGGGAAAAGCATAATTAAAAGGACCAGATATTGACCTCTATCTGCAGTCGCTGTAAGTACAGCTAATGAAGTAACTTGTTGATGACAATGACAACATTGTAAAATAAAACTACGGATTTATCATTGGAAATAAAAACTACGGATTTATCATTAGGAAATAAAAACTACGGATTTATCTGATTTTTCTGATATCGATACAGTAGAAATCAGTCTAATCAGATATATCCGTTGTTTGAAATGATTTTATCTGATATTGATACAGGAAAAATCAGTATAATCAGATATATCCGTAGTTTGAAATGATTCATCTAATATTAATATAGGAAGAATCAGTATAATCAGATAAGTCCGTAGTTTTATCAAATTTTGGCTCCGCCGAAATTACTTGCACTCGACAGAGAAAATAAAAACCTTCGTTTTTATTTTGCTCTGTTCTCGTTTATTCGTAATTTTGCATCTATGAAAATATTTACACAGACACAGATAAAAGAGCTCGACCAGTATACTATTGCCAACGAGCCAGTTAAGTCGATTGACCTGATGGAGCGTGCCGCCAAAGCCGTGGCACTGGCCATCGCCGAAGAATGGAGTACCGATACACCTATCGTAGTGTTTGCCGGACCTGGCAACAACGGCGGCGACGCACTCGCCGTGGCCCGCATCCTTGCCGCCAAGAGCTACGCCGTGAGCGCCTATCTCTTCAATGTGGAAGGACGCCTCTCTGAAGACTGCGACAAGAACGCCCACCGCGCCGTGGACTGCGGCTACCTGAAACAGTATGTGGAGGTGAAGAAGAACTTCGACCCTCCTATCCTCGACAGCGACACTCTGATTGTGGACGGTCTCTTCGGTATCGGCCTGGACCGACCTCTCACCGGCGGTTTCGCCTCACTGGTACAGTACATCAACCAGTCGGGCGCCCATGTGGTGAGCATCGACATTCCGTCGGGGCTGATGCCAGACAGCAATGAGGGCAACATACGCGCCAACATTGTAAAAGCCAACGTGACCTACACTTTCCAACAGAAAAAACTGGCCTTCTTCATGGCCGACAACCAGCCTTATCTGGGCAAGTTGCGTATTCTCGACATAGGACTCTCCAAAGCCTACATGCAGAAAGCCGACGCCGACTACCGCGTGGTGGAGAAGGATGACCTGAAGAAACTACTCCGCCCACGCTCCGACTTCGCCAACAAGGGCACCATGGGCCATGCGCTCATCATAGCCGGCAGCTACGGCATGGCAGGCGCCGCCATCCTCGCCACAAGAGCCTGTCTGCGCGCCGGCGTGGGCAAGGTGACGGTGCAGACTCCGCAGCGCAACTACGCCATCATGCAGATAGCCGTGCCCGAGGCCATCGTGGAGATAGACCACGACGAGTTCCACTACTCCGACGTGGTGACGGGCAACCACTACGACGCCATCGGGATGGGTCCCGGCCTGGGACAGAGCGAAGACACCGCCATCGCCATGATAGCGCAGATACGGCGCGCCTCGGTGCCCGTGGTGCTCGATGCCGATGCCCTCAACATACTGGCCAACCACGGCACCTGGATGCAGCAGTTGCCCAAGAACATGATTCTGACACCGCATCCCGGCGAGCTGGACCGTCTATGCGGCGGACGGAGCCACGACGACTCCGACCGGCTAGCCAAAGCCATGGAACTGGCCCAGAAACTGCAGTCGTACGTCATTCTGAAAGGCCACTACTCCGCTCTCTGTCTGCCCAGCGGCAAGGTGATATTCAACTGCACAGGCAACTCGGGTATGGCCACCGCCGGCAGCGGTGACGTGCTCACCGGCATGATAACGGGTCTGCTGGCCCGCGGCTACAATGCGATGGAGTCGTGTCTGCTTGGCATGTACCTGCACGGGCGCGCCGGCGATCTGGCCGCCGAGCAGAAGGGGCGCGAGAGCCTCATAGCCAGCGACATCATCGACCATTTGCCCGGAGCCTTCAAGGAGATGGAATAAATTCTGTCCTACTAAGTCGCCGGAAAGGTATAAAAAATCAGCCGATTTCAAGTAAATCTTTGAAATCGGCTGATTTTTATGGTGCAAGGCGGAGCCCTTGAGCTCCTGCCTTATGTCTGCGGATTAGTCGAGCTGAGCGAGCTTGTTGTCGGAGCCGAGCACATCTACAATCTTGTGCTTGTACATCTTCTCCATCTCGTCGCGTGCGGGACCACAATACTTGCGCGGGTCGAACTCACCGGGTTTGTCGTGCAGCACCTTGCGCACAGCAGCGGTGAAGGCCAGACGTGAGTCGGAGTCGATGTTGATCTTGCAAACAGCGCTCTTCGAAGCCTTGCGGAGCTGCTCCTCGGGAATACCAACGGCGTCGGGCAGTTTGCCACCGTACTCATTGATGATGTCAACATACTCCTGGGGCACGCTCGATGAGCCGTGGAGCACGATGGGGAAGCCGGGCAGCTTGACCATGATGGCATCGAGCACGTCGAATGCGAGGGGAGGAGGCACGAGCTTGCCGGTCTTCGGGTCGCGGGTGCACTGCTCGGGAGTGAACTTGTAGGCACCGTGCGAGGTACCGATGGAGATGGCGAGAGAGTCGACACCGGTGCGGCTCACGAAGTCGATCACTTCCTCAGGCTTGGTGTAGTGCGACTCAGCGGCCACCACCTCGTCCTCAACACCGGCGAGCACGCCGAGCTCACCCTCTACGGTGACGTCGAACTGATGTGCATACTCCACCACTTTCTTGGTGAGGGCGATGTTCTCCTCGTAGGGCAGTGCGGAACCATCGATCATGACAGAAGAGAAACCGAAGTCGACACAGCTCTTGCAGGTCTCGAAGCTGTCGCCATGGTCCAGATGGAGAGCAATCTCAGGATGCTTGCAGCCAAGCTCCTTGGCATACTCCACAGCACCCTGTGCCATATACTGCAGAAGGGTCTGGTTGGCATAGTTGCGGGCACCTTTCGACACCTGGAGGATAACCGGGCTCCTGAGGTCGCTGCTGGCCTTGATGATGGCCTGGAGCTGCTCCATATTGTTGAAGTTGAATGCGGGGATGGCGTAACCGCCATTGATGGCACGTGCGAACATCTCTTTGGTGTTCACAAGGCCCAAAGTCTTGTAATCTACCATAGTTTATTGATATTAGAAATAGAATCCTTTTACTGCTGCAAAATTACCCAATATTTTTGTAAAACACAAAGTTTTACATTCATTTTTGGAGTTGCGGCGGGCAGCAAAAAGCGAAACAGCCGCCTACCGCTTACAGACTGCCGATTTTTGACAAACAGAAGTGACAAAACGCCACTGAGGGGCAATGTCTGCGCACAGCACGACACCGCCCCTCAGTCTTTACAGCAGCTGCTGATTCAGCCGCCTACTTCTTGTCGTCGGAACCTATCACCTTCCAGACGAGGGAGGCAAGAGCACCGCCCACCAACGGGCCCACGATGAAAACCCAGAGCTCGGAGAGCGCCTGGCCACCCTGGAAGAGGGCGGGACCGATGGAACGAGCGGGGTTGACCGATGTGCCGGTGAAGCGGATGCCCACCAGGTGGATGAGGATGAGCGACAGACCGATGGCCAGACCGGCGAAGTTGCCGGCACCTTTCTTGGCATCGGTGGTGCCCAGCACCACCAGCACGAAGAGCGTGGTGAGCACAATCTCAACGATAAGGCCGTTGGTCACGCCATAGCTACAGGCATTGGCACCGGTGAGGGTAGACGACGACAAGGTATCGCCGGCCACCGTGGCGGTGACGCAATAAAGCACCAGCGAGGCAAGGATGGCACCGATTACCTGGAACAGCATGTACATGCCGCAGTCTTTGCCACTCATGCGGCCGCTGAGAAAGACACCCAGACTGATGGCCGGATTGATGTGGCAGCCTGAAATACCGCCAATGGTATAGGCCATGGCCACTACAGAGAGACCGAAGGCCACTGCCGTGCCCACTACCGACGCTGTGTCGGTGCCGCAACTAAGTGCTACAGCTGTGCCGCAACCTAAAAAAGTGAGCACAAACGTTCCAATCATTTCTGCTAAATACTTTTTCATACCTTCAAAGATTTAATTACTATTTGAATAAATAAATACTGAAAACAAAACTAATTATTGCAAATGCAATGCAAATATAAGATAAAAATCAGAATATACAAAATTTTACTTAATTTTTTTTAATTTTTCATCCGTATAGACAAAAAAAAGGAGTACCGCCGTACTCCAACCTTTGTTAACCTTAAATCTAATACTATGAAAAACACATTGCAAATATAACGGATATATCAATACCGTGCAAATATTTTTCAAAGAAAATTAGATTTTTCTTACGATTCTTGATTTAAATCAATGAAAAGTAACGAAATTGTTAGGAAAGAAGGCCTCTTGCTTTCATTTCCAAATATTTGTTCACCGCGTCGACAGTAAGCTTCTCTGGGGTGGTGAGGAGCGAGTGGATGCCCTGCTGGGCGAGTTTGGCGGTGATGAGCCTTTTCTCATAGAGATACTTCTCGGCCACCACATGCTGGTAATACTCGAGCGTGGTGGAAGAAGGCGTGGCGGCATAGTCGGCCAGTTCGGCATCCTCGAAGAAGATGACGAGCAGGCGGTGCCTGCGGTTGAGCTCACGCAAGTAGGGCATCTGCCGCTTGAGGGCATCGATGCCGGTGAAGTTGGTGTAGAGCATGATGAAGCTACGGCGGCTGAGCAGCTGCCCCATGCGGTGGCACACCACCGAATAGTCGGTCTCGCCGAAGGTGGTCTGCTGGTTGTAGAGGCTGTCCATGATGGTACGCATCTGCACCGGCTGCCGGGAGGCCGGCAGGAAGGTGTCGAACTGTTCGGCGAAGGAGATGAGTCCCACGTTGTCCTGCTTGCCCACGGCCACATAGGATATCATGAGACTGGCGTTGATGGCGTAGTCGAGAAGGGTCATGCCGCGGAACACCTGCTGCATGGTGCGCCCCTTGTCGATGGCGCTGTACACCTGCTGGGAGCGTTCCTCCTGGTAGACGTTGACCATGAGATGGTGGCGGCGGGCCGACGCCTTCCAGTTGATGGTACGGTAGTCGTCGCCCTTGACATAGTCTTTGATGTGCTCAAACTCGGTGTTGTTGCCCACCCGGCGTATGCGCTTCATGCCTATCTCTGTGAGATGGTGGGCTGAGAGCAGCTGATACTTCTTGAGCATGAGAAACGACGGGTAAACCTTGACGCTGAACGGTTCGCCACTGGTGTAGCGGCGGCTCAGGAGCCCCACTGCGGTGGAGGCAAACACACGGATGCGGCCGAAGGCATAGTCGCCGCGCTCAACGGGCCGCAACGTGTAGGGACACTCGCAGCTCTCCCCCGCGCCCACCTTGGCCCGGAGGCGCAGGTCGCGCTTCTGAAATACAAAGGGAATCTCATCGATGAGGGTGAGTCGCACACCGAAGGGTGACGCATTGCGCACATGCAGCACCACGGTATTGTCGTCGCCGTTGGAGAACTGGTCGGCGCACTCGCGGTGGGCCACCACATGGCCCCGTGTGTAGAGCGCCACCCCCTCGGCCACCGCAGCCAGCACGAGCAGCAGCATGGTCCCCTGCCCCACCCTGAAGAGGATGGGGAAAAACTGGCCCATGCCCAGCAAAACGACAACCAGGAGGGCACAGAGATAGAACCGGTAGGTGAGATACATAGTGCGGCGGTATTTGGGAAGGAACTACACCGGGGCGGCCTATTTGGGCACCTCGACTGTCTTGAGGAGGTCGCTCACCACACGTGCGGAGCCCAGTCCCTCCATCTCGGCCTCGGCGGTGAGGAAGAGGCGGTGCTGCAGCACAGCCGGTGCCACCGCCTTCACATCGTCGGGGGTTACAAAGTCGCGGCCCTGCAGCATGGCAAAGGCCTTGGATGCCCTGAGCAGTGCCACGGCGGCGCGGGGCGAGGCGCCCAGGTATACCGCCTTGTGGGTGCGGGTGAGCTGTACGAGCTGTATCATGTAGCGGAGCAGGCTCTCCTCGACCAGCACCTGCGACATCATGTCGCGGAAGTGGAGCAGATTCTCCTTGCTGAGCACCGGCTTCACATCATCGAGTCGGACAAGGGCTGCGTTTTGCTGATGGCGCTGCAGGATGAGCACCTCGTCGTCGAGCGAGGGATAGCCTATCACTATCTTCATCATGAAACGGTCTATCTGAGCCTCGGGCAACTTGTAGGTGCCTTCCTGCTCCACGGGGTTCTGCGTGGCGATGACCGTGAAGAGGGAACCCATGGAATGGGTGATGCCGTCGATGGTGGCCTGACGCTCCTCCATCACCTCAAAGAGGGCGGCCTGTGTCTTGGCCGGAGCGCGGTTTATCTCGTCGACGAGCACGAGGTCGGAGAAGACCGGTCCGGCGTGGAAGTCGAACTCCGACGTCTTCATGTTGAACACCGTGGTGCCGAGCACATCGCTCGGCATGAGGTCGGGGGTGAACTGCAGGCGGCTGAAGCGGGCGTCGATGAGCCGCGAGAGGAGGCGGGCCAGCAGGGTCTTGGCCACACCGGGCACACCCTCGAGCAGCACATGGCCGTCGGCCAGGATGGCGGTGAGGAGCATGTCGACAGCGCCGTCCTGCCCCACTATCACCTTGTTGATAGACTCTCTGAGCTGGACAATCTTCTCGGAGAAGGCGGTGAGGTCCATTCTCAATTGGGTATTCTCTTCCATATCGTGAGGGTTTTTACGTTTGTTTTCTTTTGTTATCGGAGGCTCAGCGGCCGGTCTGCCGGCAGCGGGTGAGCAGATAGTTCATGTCGTCGATACAGCCGCAGAGCGTCTTGTTGTCGGGAGTGTCGTCGCCGTCGACATACACCCAAATGCGGGTGAGCACTCTCCGCACCTCATCCACCGGCACATCGGCGGTGCGTGCGAGCAGGGCAATCACCTCATCGGAACGGTTGCGGTCGGAAAGGTCGATGAGCTGACAGCGGCGCAGCTCTTCACAGAAGTAGGTGTACTTCTTGCGCAGCAGGTCGTTGCCGTCGTGCTGCTGGCAGTAGATGCTGCCCATGAAGCGCACGAACTCGAGATTGTGGTTGGCCGGCGGCGCCTTGTAGGGGATGACGCGCTGCCGGCGGCGCGCCGTGAACACCATGAAGAGCAGCAGGGCGGCCAGGGCGGTGTAGAGCGCCCAGCGCAGGGGCTCGTTTTCGAGGAGGTATCTCAATGGCGACTCACCGAGGCCTTCGCCACTGTAATCAGTCTCGAGATACAAACGTTCCAAGCGCACGATGGGCCGGTCGTCGAGTTGGGAGAGCAGCTGGTGCTGATACCGGCACAGCTGGGGGTGGAGCGCGGCATAGTTGGTGAAAAGATACGGGGTGGTAACCAGATAGAGCTGCCCCTTTCCCATCCGGCGCACCGCCGCCACGACATTTGTTTCAGTTTTTTCAACGGTACCGTCGTCGGTATACTCCAGCAGGTTGAAAGGAGCCGCAAGCAGCTGCTCCCATTCATGCGAATACAATTGGACAAAGCCATTCACCAGCCAGGGGTTCACCCTATACTGCGACAACGACTGCGGCAACGGAGCGTCTTTCACCGGACTGACAAGCCGGGTGTCGCCCCGCTTGAAGGCCAACTTCAGACTGTCGGCAATCAGGTCTTTCTCGGTAACCGTTTCCGCCTTCAGCACCTTTTTCAGAGGGTACTCCCAGCTCCGCAGATTCTCCGTGACCATCATCACCTGGTTGCCCTTCTTTACAAAATCGAACAGTCGAACGGCGAGCAGGGAGTCGTTGATGGTCATGTAATCCGTCACAATGAGCAACGACAGAGGCTGCTTCATCTTCTCTATCCGCTCGAACGGCACGTCCATATAGCGGTAGCTGTGCGTGGCTGTCTGACTGGCAATACTGTCGAACAGGCACATGCCCAGGGGTTCGTCGCTGAGGTGGTTGAAATATGTCTGCTTGTCGTCCCACCGGAAAATGCGGTAAGCATGCTTGACATAATAGACGGCAAGGAAAACTGCCAGGGCGATGCCCAGCACCAGGAGATTGCGCTTCATACCTCACCTCCTTTCTCCCGCTCCACCTCCTGCGCCAGGGTGTCGACCCGGCGGTAGAGGGCCTCATCGGCGTCATAGCGGCCGTAGCGCACCCGCAGGAAGTGGCGCGTCATCTCGCTGAAGGGCCGGCTGGCGGCCTCAGCGGCAAACTGTGTAGGGGTCTTGTAGATGCGCCACACCACATGGCCGCCGTCGGCCAGGGTGCGCAGCGTGCGAAGATAGCGCAGCCGCAGCGCCTCGGCATAGTCGGCGCGGGCAAGGGCCTGCTCCAGCTCGGGCTGGAAATCAATCTCGTAGATATTGTCGGCCTCGGTGAGCGACTGGTTCCGGAGCCGGCTGTAGGATCCGAAGAGGCCACTGCGGTACATCCACACGAAGAGCACGGCCAGGAGCACGACACCCAGCAGTATCCACACAAAAACCGGTATCCTGACAATGGCCTCTATCAGATTCTCAAAAAAATCGGCCATGGCCTGGAAGAATTTCTCGAAGATGGTGAGTGCCGTCCCACCACCATCCCCCGTCTCTTCCACGGCCTGTTTCTCGGCCATGCCCAGTCCACGCTCATAGACATACTCCTTGCGGAATGCTTTTCGCAGGGTGTCGTTCATCATAATCTGACAGAGGAGTTGCTGCATGATCCTGGCGGTTAAAGGTTTTCGAAACGGTCTATCTCACCGTCGAGGTTCTCGTCTTCATAGTCGGCCACGGCACTTCCGTAGAGATAGCAGAGGCCGAGCGTGACGAACGACGCCCCCACGAAGACGGTGTAGGAAACGAGTGCAAGGATGACGTAGCGCACCACATCGAGATACTCCTGGACGAAGGCCTCGCTCATACGGGCCACCAGGCCGGAGAGGGAGAAGAACAACGCCACCGGCAACTGCACGGCGAACGACAGCATGAAACTGACAAACGCCATGAAAAAGAGCATGATGAGCAGTCCGAACCAAGAACGGAAGCCATGTTTCACCGACAGTCTGACAGCACTGAGCAGGTTGTTGTCGGCAAGGGTATGGGAGGGGAGCACAAACCACAGGGGAATGAGCACCACATAGAGAAACGTCTGGAGGGGGAAGGGGACGAGCACCACGACCCACACGACCAAAAGGAGGAAAACGGCCGAGCGGAGCGTCCTGACGAAGGAGGGCAGCCACAACAGGGCCAGTTGGCGCCAGGTGAGGCCGGAGAGATGCTCCTCTCTGCCGCGCCGCAGCAGGCTCACGGTGAAAAGGGCCGACAGAAAGAAACCCGGCAGGAGGAAAGCCAGCGACCTACTGTGGCCGAAGGCCTCGAAAACCATGGAGAAGGTGGTGTCGATCGACTCTGCCCTGGCATTGGGCAACCACAGCAGGGCGATGACCATGGCATAGGGCAGCAGATAGATCAAGGTGCCCCTGAACCATACCTTGCGGTTCTGGCGCAGGAAATCGAAGGCAGCCTCTATGCTTTGGTTCATGGACCGCTTCTCGAAAATCTCTATGTCAGGCTGGATGGGCATCGCGGTGGCGCTTTATGGGCAGGAGTATATAATAGAACACGAGGAAAGCGGCCGAGCTGCCGATGATGAGCAGCCGGAAGCCGTTGCCGATGAGGGTGTATCGGGTGAGGAAACTCTCTATGAAGGCCGCCACCACAAAGACGGGCACGGTAGACACCAACACCCTGACGGCACGGCGGGCCGCCATGAGAAACGAACGCGGCCGGCTGTAGGTGCCGGGGAAAAGCCAGCCGTTGCCCAACTGGATACCGGCCCCGCCGGCGATGACGATGGCGGAGAGCTCGAGGGTGCCGTGCAGCATGGTGGCGTACAGACAATCGCCCAACAGGTGCTGCTGGTAGAAGAAGGTCTGGAAGGCACCTATCATGATGCCGTTGAACATAAGGGACACACCGGGGAAGATACTTGTGAAAACACCTAAGACAAAGCATAGAAACGCCACCCGCACATTGTTGAGCGTGATGGCACAAAACATGGTCGACGACGGCTGGGTGCCATAGACGCCCATGGGAATGCCGGCCTCGATGTTGCGCCGCGTCATATCCATATAACCCTCGCCCATGATGAGCTCGGTGAAGGACTCGTCGCCCAAAGCGGAAATCACGCCGATGAACCAGGCCAGCAGGAAAACGGCCAGCGAGGCGAGCAGACACTTCCGGCTGTCGTAGACGGCAAGGGGTATTTCGTGGGTCCAGAAGCGCAGCACATGGCGCCAGCGTCCGGGATGCTGGCGGTAGACATTGTGGTGCAGGGCAAGCGCCAGCTGGTTGAGGTAGCCCACTATGCGCGAGCCGGCGAAGTGGGTCTGGGCAAACGAGAGGTCGGACATGACCTCGGCATACCCCTCGCTGATTTCATCGGGCGAGGCCGAAACCATGTCATCGACCATGAGCTCCAGATTGTGCCACTTGTCTATATTCTGTCTGATGAACGATGCTTCTGTCACTTTATTCCAAAACTTTCGCGGTGCAAAAGGTCAACTTTTGTCCTTACGATTTGCAAAAATAAAGATTATATTTTACTTTTGCAAAATAAACCGCAGCAAAATGGGACAGACCAGCATCATAACCGGACAACATGTGCGCCTGGAGCAGACCGCAGCCAGTGTGCTGCAACGCTCAGTGGCATGGGGAATAGACCTGGCGGTGCTCTTCGCCTCCCAACTGCTGGTATGGCCCCTGCTGCTGGCCGTCAACACATTTACACACAGCGACGAAGCCACTCTCATACTGGCCTTCGTACTGGAGATAGCACTGTCGTCGTATCCACTGCTCATGGAGGTGTTCAACCACGGACAGACACTGGGCAAACGGCTGCTCAGCATACAAGTGATACGGCTGGACGGCACGGAGCCTTCGGTGAGCGACAGCCTGACGCGGTGGCTCCTCCTGTTGATAGACTTTTTCTACTTTATCATAGGTCTGGTGTTCATCATCTTCACCAAGAACAGCCAGCGGCTGGGCGACCTGGCCGCAGGCACCACCGTGGTGAAGAAGCACCAGTATGGCGAGCTCTACTTCGACCTGAGGGACTATGAATTCGCGAGCAAGAACTACCACCCGCAATACAAAGAAGCCGCACGGCTCACACCGGGACAAGCCGACCTGATACAGCGCAGCTTCTGGGTGGACAACTGGGACCTGAAGTACCGTCTGCAGTCGCGGCTGGCCACGAAGACGGCCGAATGGCTGCAAGTGGACATGGGCAAGCACAGCGACGCCAGCTTCCTGCGGAAAGTGCTCTCCGACTATCACTACTACGAGTCGATATCGGCAGAATAACCCTGAAGCAACCATTCTATACCTATCGACCGTACTGCACACGATGCACCCCTTAGCGAAATATCATTTCGCCTTCATAAAATTCAAAATAAAGCCTTGAAATAACCTACATGACCTATCTATAAAAAGGTGTAGGATGCGGTAGGGACAAAAAAAAGGAGTACCGCTGTACTCCAACCTTTGTTAACCTTAAATCTAATACTATGAAAAACACGATGCAAAGTTAAGGTTTCAAACTTTTCCCTCCAAATATTTTTCAAATTAATAGTGTAAAGGTTACAATTTATTGATATAAATCAAGAGAAAAGAGTGTTTTGCCCCCTATTCGGGGAGCAAAACCACCCCTTCCTGCTTTTTACCGTCCATCATGATGCGGAGCGGCTTGTCGAATCGGACGTGTCGCACGAACTGCGTTTCCTCGACCGCCGGCATGGCATCGAGCACATCGAGACGGCAGATACCGTTGGAGGTGACATCGTTGATGGTGAAGTAGCCCACACCGAAACTGGTGAGATTCTGGAAGAAGTGCGTGCCCTGGCTGGGGTCGACGCGGTAGTTCTTGAGTGTGGTCTCCACGATGACCCTCGAGGCACTGATGTGCGGCCACTTGACCGGCACACCGAGCCAATAATCGCTGGAGCCCCACCGGCCGGGGCCGATGAGCACATAGTTTCGGTGCTCGTCGAGGAAGCGCCGGTTTATCTGCTCTATCTCGAGGGCAATCTCGGGATTGTTGGCAGCGGTGAAGTTTTCGGGCGTCTTGACGTAGACCACGTCGGTGACATCCTCGCTGATGCCGTGGCCGAGCGACATGTGCGAGCGGAGCAGGCACTTCTCGTCGGGGATGGCCTCGAGGTTGGTCTCGAGCATCTGCTTGGAGTCTACAATAGGTCTTATCTGGAGCAGGTAGAAGTCGCAGGTGCGGTCTTTGTTGATGTTGCAGGCAAACTCTATCTCCACGGGGCGCCGCATGCCTTCGGCACCGTACTGCATGGCCATCTGCAGGATTTCGGGTACGGGGATGACATCGTGCTGGAGCACGCCGGCAAAGGTGATGACCTTTCGTCCACCCTCATAGATGCCGTCGCGTATCACCTGGTCGTAGGGGTCGTAGGTGGAGGCGATGTGCTGCAGGGACTGGTCTTTGTCGGCCTCTTTGACACGCAGGTTGAGGATGTTGAAACCGTCGTCGACCTTGAAATCGCTGCCCACATGCTCCATATCGAGGGCATAGAAGCGGGTCTGCGTCTCGCGCAGGGCCGTGTCGAGCTCGCTGGTCTGGAGCACCTGGTGCGGATGGTAGGGACTCACACGCAGTGTCTGCCCGCCGTCGACTATATACTTGCCCAATCCGAGTGCCAGGCTGGCGATGCCGTCCTCGGCTTTCTCGTCGCCCACGGGATAATAGTTGAGCGAGCGCAGCACACCGCTGAAGCTGGGATAATAGCGCGTGCCGTAGGAACGCCCCACCACCTCCTGAAGGATGACGGCCATCTTCTCCTGGTCGATGACATTGGAGGTGGCGGCCATGTAAGCCTTGCTGTCATGATAGTAGACGGAAGCGTAGACGCCCTTGATGGCACAGGCCAGCATGCTGAGCATCTCGTACTTGTCGTCGAGATAGGGTATCATATAGGTGGAGTAGATGCCGGCGAAAGGCTGGTAGTGGGCATCCTCGAGCAGCGACGAGGAGCGCACGGCGATGGGACTCTTGGTGGCCTCGAAGAAGGTGAAGAAGTCGGCGATGAGCGAGTCGGGCAGCTGCGCCTTGAGGAAGTGGTCAAGGATGACCTCGTCGGGGGCATCGCTGAGGGCTATCTGATAGAGGTTGTTGGAATCCATGAAGCGGTCGAAGATGTCGGTGCAAAGCACCACAGTCTTCGGGATGGACACGGTGGCGTTGGGAAACTGGTTGAACTGCGGGTGACGCTTCACGATGTTGTCGAGGAAGGCCAGTCCCCTACCCTTTCCGCCGAGAGAGCCGTCGCCGATGCGGGCGAAGTGGGCATACTGGTCGAACTTGCCGCGGTCGAAGACGGCCACGACACCGATGTTCTTCATGCGGCGGTACTTGACGATGGCGTCGAATATAATCTGGCGGTGGGCGTCGACATCCTTCAGTTTGTGCCAGGTGACGTGGCGGAGGAACTGCGACACGGGGAAGATGGCGCGGGCGCAGAGCCAGCGGCTCACATGGTTGCGCGACACATGATAAAGCATGGAGTCGTAGGGAATGTTGAAGATATTGTCCTGCAGCTCCTTGAGGCTGCGCACACGCATCACCTCATGCTTGGTGACCGGATCACGGAAGATGAAGTCGCCGAATCCCATGTGCTCGGCCAGCAGATTGCGCAGGTCGATGTTCATCTTCTTCGAGTTCTTGTCGACATAATGGAAGCCCTCGGCCTGGGCACGCGCGCGGTTCTGCACCTCGCTGCTCTGCATGATGAGGGGCACATACTCGTCGCGGCTGCGTATCTCGCGGAGCAGGCGGAAACCGGCCTCCGGATCTTTCTTGCCCTCCCGGGGGAAGCGCACGTCGCTGATCACACCGATGGTGTTGTCGGCATACTTATTGTAGATGCTGATGGCCTCCTCGTAGGTGCGCGCGAGCACCACCTTGGGACGCCCCCGCTTGCGCTGCGCCGCGGTGTGCGGATTGAGGGCCTCGGTAGAGAAACGCTTGCTCTGCACGAGGATATAGCTGTAGAGATTGGGCAGCACGGAGGAGTAGAAGCGTATGCTGTCCTCCACCAGCAGTATCATCTGCACGCCGGCCTCCTGGATGTCGTGCTCGATGTTCATCTTGTCTTCGAGCAGCTTGATGATGGAGAGGATGAGGTTGGTGTCGCCGAGCCAACAGAACACATAGTCGAAGACGGACATGTCCTCATCCTGTATGCGGCGGGTGATGCCGTGGGAGAAAGGTGTGAGCACCACGCAGGGCAGATGCGGGAACGACACCTTTATCTCGCGTGCCACGGCGAAGGCGTCATTGTCGGCATTGCCGGGCATGCAGATTACCAGGTCGATATCGGTGGTGCTGAGCACATGGTTGGCATCCTCGATGGTGCTCACCTGGGTGAAGGTGGGCGGATAGCGCAGGCCGAGCTCCATATACTCATCGAAAATCTTCTCGTCGACCCTGCCGTCGTCCTCGAGCATGAAGGCATCGTAGGGGTTGGCCACGATAAGCACATTGAAGATGCGGTGCGTCATGAGATTGACAAACGACACGTCCTTGAGGTAGAACTGGGACCATTCCTGAGGTATATTTTCCATATTTAGCGGGATAGAGGGTTGTATCAACTGCAAAAATAGGTAAAAAAAGTGAGATTTAAGCAAAAAGTAATGCCTCAGCTGCAAATTAACGGTAGATTATTTGGCAGTAACACAAAAAATACCTACATTTGCCTACCAACAATGACATTATGTTATCTTTAATCTAAAAAACACATTTTACTATGGAAGTTGAGAAAATCATGCAAGACCTGGAGAAAAAGCACCCAGGCGAGTTGGAGTACCTGCAGGCCGTAAGAGAGGTTCTTCTTTCGGTGGAGGAAGTCTACAATCAGCACCCTGAATTTGAGAAAGCCAAGATTATCGAGCGCATCGTAGAACCGGAGCGCATCCTTACTTTCCGTGTGCCTTGGGTAGATGACAAAGGCGAGGTTCAGGTGAACCTGGGCTACCGCGTGCAGTTCAACAGCGCTATCGGCCCGTACAAAGGCGGTCTGCGCTTCCACCCGTCGGTGAACCTTTCGATCCTGAAATTCCTCGGTTTCGAGCAGACTTTCAAGAATGCCCTCACCACACTGCCTATGGGCGGCGGCAAGGGTGGTTCCGACTTTGCTCCCCGCGGCAAGAGCGACGCTGAGATTATGCGTTTCTGCCAGGCCTTCATGCTGGAGCTCCACAAGGTGATTGGTCCGGATATGGACGTTCCTGCCGGCGACATCGGTGTGGGCGGCCGTGAGATTGGCTATCTCTTCGGTATGTATAAGAAGCTTACCCACCAGTTCCAGGGTGTGCTCACCGGTAAGGGAATGGAATGGGGCGGCTCAATCCTGCGTCCGGAAGCTACCGGTTTCGGTGCTCTGTACTTCGTGAACCAGATGCTGAAGACCCACGGTATCGACATCAAGGGCAAGACTGTGGCCATCAGCGGTTTCGGCAACGTGGCCTGGGGTGCTGCCAAGAAGGCTACCGAGCTGGGCGCCAAGGTGGTGACCATCTCCGGTCCCGACGGTTACATCTACGATCCTGCCGGTCTGAACGACGAGAAGATAGAATATATGCTTGAGCTGCGCGCCAGCGGCAACGATGTGTGCGCTCCCTACGCCGACGAATTCCCCGGCTCCACTTTCTATGCAGGCCGCAAGCCTTGGGAGGTGAAGGTAGACATCGCTCTGCCCTGCGCTACCCAGAACGAGCTGAACGGCAAAGACGCCGACATGCTGCTGGCCAACAAGACCCTTTGCGTGGCCGAGGTGTCGAACATGGGCTGCACAGCCGAGGCTGTAGACAAGTTTGTGGCTGCCGGCCAGCTCTTCGCTCCCGGCAAGGCTGTGAACGCCGGTGGTGTGGCCACCTCCGGTCTGGAGATGACCCAGAACTCGATGCGTCTGGGCTGGAGCGGTGCTGAGGTAGACGAGAAGCTGCACGGCATCATGAGCAACATACACGACCAGTGCGTGAAGTATGGTACTGAACCCAACGGCTACATCAACTACGTGAAGGGCGCCAACATCGCCGGCTTCATGAAGGTGGCTCACGCCATGATGGCCCAGGGCATCGTTTAATCCATACACGCATGCGACTGCTCCGCACACTACTTCTGGCCGCCGCCATAGGCGCTACCGCTCCTATGGCGGCCCAGCAATACAAGGGCAAGGCCTCGTACTATTCGAACAGCCTGCACGGGCGACGGATGAGCGACGGCAGTCCCTACGACAAGAACAGCATGACGTGCGCCCACCGCTCGCTGCCATTGGGCACCTTGGTGAAGGTGACCAATCCGAAGAACGGGAAGAGCGTAGTGGTGAAGGTGACCGACCGCGGTCCGCACCACCGCCGGCTGCTGATAGACCTGTCGCGTAAAGCCGCCGAAGAGATTGACATATTGCGTCAAGGCGTGGCCGATGTGGTGGTGGAAGTCGTGAAAAAAGTAAAGAAAGAATAAGGCTAGAACTATAGATACTAAGTGATACTATAGAAACCGGCAGCGAAGATGTGAATCATCGCTGCCGGTTCATTTTATACAAGCGGCATTCAGGGGCCCAGAAGGCCACGGAAACCGCCGCACGCTTATTTCTGCGTGGTGAGGGTAAACTCGTTGGAGTCGGCCACTACGCGGCCGTTGTGCTGCACGTAGACATGGAAGGAGGCGTTGCCGTTCTTGAGTTTGCCGGTGCTCACCATGGCGGTGTAACGCACGGCACGGCCCGGCTCCAGATTCTCTATAAAGGCGCTGGGCGACACCCAGATACGCTTGTTGCCGCTGGTTTCCTCGACCACAGGCTGCACATTGTAAAGAGTGTGGCTGGAAACATTGCGCACTTCGAACACCAGTTTGGACACCTCGTTGGAACGCAGCACGGCATCGTTGTCGCGATTCACAAAGCGAACGCGGCCAAGACGTACGGCATCGGCCGAAGACTCAGTGACGGCCTCATAGGAAGATGAGGTGTCGAAATCGTAGAGGCGGTCGTCGTAGGCCTCTTCATTGCTGTAAGCGCCGCCGTCGTAGCTGTTGTTGCGGTTGTTGTAACCGGCATTGCTGTCGTAACGGTCGCGCTCCATGCGTCGCTGCTCTACCCTCTCCCGGGCCCGCTCATAGCCCTCCTGACGGTCCTGGTCGGCCTTGGCGCCGATAGCACCGCCCACGATGGCACCTCCGGCCATACCGATTATAGTGCCCACATCATGGCCATGGCGTCCGCCGGTGATACCGCCGATGGCGGAACCGAGCACGGAGCCGATAGAACTGCCCGTATAGGCACCCATGCCTGTATAGGAACCGCATCCGCTCAGGAGCAGCAAGGCACAAAAAGGAAAAATCATCCAATTCTTCATGACTGTATTGTTTTTATGTTTCGCAAATATAACAAAATAAGATGACAAACGACACCCGAGAGGCCCGAAAAATTTCGAACTGTTCGCTTTTCGGGTGTAAAATTAAGAAAAAGGAACAATACCGCCAACGGAAAATCCCGACAGAGAGATAGGGGAAACCCTATATACGCAAAAGAGGCCGCCCGGACGAACCAGGCAGCCTCTATCAGGGAATCTCTTGGGAAAGAGAGGGAAGTCTTACTCAGCGGCGGGAGCCTCAGCAGCCTCAGCAGCCTCAGCGGCAGGAGCCTCAGCCTTGCTCGACTTGCGGCTGCGGCGGGTCTTCTTGGCAGCAGCTTTCGGAGTCTTGGCCATATTCTCGTCGAAGTCGACCAGTTCGATGAAGCATACAGGAGCGGCATCACCCTGACGGGCACCGAGCTTCACGATACGGGTGTAACCACCAGGACGGTTGGCAATCTTTTCAGCCACGGGGCCGAAGAGTTCCTGGATGGCATACTTGTTCTGCAGATAGCTGAACACAACACGGCGTGAGTGGGTAGAATCGTCCTTGGCACGGTTGATGATGGGCTCCACATACACGCGGAGAGCCTTAGCCTTAGGCACGGTCGTGGTAATGCGCTTGTGCATTATCAGCGAGATGGCCATATTGGCAAGCATCGCCTTACGATGATCAGCTTTACGGCCGAGATGATTGAATTTCTTATTATGTCTCATTTTAGGGTTCTTTGTTAAGTTGGTACTTCGAGATATCAGTTCCAAACGACAATTTCAGACTCTCAAGCAGGTCGTCCAACTCAGAAAGCGACTTCTTACCAAAGTTGCGGAACTTGAGCAGGTCGGTCTTGTTGTACTGCACCAGGTCGCCGAGTGTCTCCACATCGGCAGCCTTGAGGCAGTTGAGAGCACGCACGCTCAGGTTCATATCGACAAGACGAGTCTTGAGCAGCTGGCGCATGTGAAGAGCATCCTCATCAAACTCCTGATTCACATCGGCTTCGGGAGTCTCAAGTGTAATCTTCTCATCAGAGAAGAGCATGAAATGATAGATAAGGATTTTGGCAGCCTCTTTGAGAGCATCCTTGGGATGAATGGAACCGTCCGTTGTTACCTCGATGACGAGCTTGTCGTAGTCGGTCTTCTGCTCGACACGATAGGGCTCGACAGTGTATTTTACGTTACGGATAGGGGTGTAGATAGAATCGATTGGAATTACGCTGACGTCGGTGCAGAACTCACGATTCTCATCGGCAGGCACGTAGCCACGGCCCTTGTTGATAGTAATGTCTATCTGCATCGACGCTTTGACATCTAAATGACAAATCACCAAATCAGGGTTTAACACTTCAAATCCAGAAAGATATTTTCCAATATCACCGGCGCGGAACACGGTAGTGTTCTCTACAGTGATGCTGACTTTCTCGTTCTCGAATTCTTCTACTACTTGCTTGAATCTTACTTGTTTCAAATTCAAGATCATGTTGGTGACATCCTCCTTCACGCCGGAGACCGAAGAGAACTCGTGCTCCACACCAGCAATCTTGATGGTGTTGATGGCGTAACCCTCAAGCGAGGAATAGAGGATACGGCGCAACGAATTGCCGATGGTAACACCGAATCCCGGCTCGAGAGGGCGGAACTCGAACTTACCGAACTTGTCGTTGGCCTCCAGCATGACGACTTTGTCAGGTTTTTGAAATGCTAATATCGCCATTAATTTAATGATTTATTTAGAGTACAACTCAACGATTAACTGCTCCTTGATATTTTCGGGGATATCGGCACGTTCGGGCTTGTGAAGGAACTTGCCACTCTTGGTGTTCTCGTCCCACTCAATCCAAGGATACTTGCTGTGGTTGAAGCCAGCGAGAGCAGCCTCAATCACCTCGAGCGACTTGGATTTCTCACGTACGCCGATCACTTGGCCGGGTTTCACGGAGTAAGAAGGAATGTTAACCACCTGTCCGTCTACCACGATATGCTTGTGGCCGACGAGCTGGCGGGCAGCAGCACGTGTAGGAGCTATACCCAGACGGAACACCACGTTGTCGAGGCGGCTCTCCAGATTCTGGAGGAGCACCTCACCGGTGATACCCTCTGCCTTGGCAGCTTTCTCAAACATGTTGCGGAACTGACGCTCCAACACTCCATAGGTGTACTTAGCCTTTTGCTTCTCTGCCAGCATGACAGCATACTCAGACTGCTTTCTGCGACGTGAGTTGCCATGCTGTCCAGGAGGGAAGTTCCTCTTGGACAAAACTTTGTCTTCGCCGAAGATCGGTTCACCGAACCGGCGGGCGATTTTTGATTTCGGTCCTATATATCTTGCCATAATAAAAAAAGTAATCAGAAATAAAAAATATGATTAGACACGACGACGCTTCGGAGGACGGCATCCGTTGTGGGGAAGCGGTGTAACGTCGATAATCTCGGTAACCTCGATACCAGCGCCATGAGTGGCACGGATAGCCGACTCACGTCCGTTGCCGGGACCCTTGACATAAGCCTTCACTTTGCGCAGGCCCAGGTCGTAAGCCACCTTAGCACAGTCCTCAGCAGCCATTTGGGCAGCATAGGGAGTGTTCTTCTTAGAACCGCGGAAGCCCATTTTACCAGCCGACGACCAGGAGATAACCTGTCCCTCGCTGTTGGCCAGGGTCACGATAATATTGTTGAAAGAGCTGTGGACATGCAGTTGTCCAAGAGCATCAACTTTTACATTTCTCTTCTTCGAAGTGACTGTTTTCTTTGCCATAACTTAAATGATTTTGATTAATTACTTAGTGGCCTTCTTCTTGTTAGCAACAGTCTTCTTCTTGCCTTTACGTGTACGGGCATTGTTCTTAGTGCTCTGTCCACGCACGGGAAGACCGTGACGATGACGTACGCCTCTGTAGCAGCCAATATCCATGAGACGCTTGATGTTCATCTGAATTTCCGAACGGAGGTCACCCTCCACTTTGTACTCAGCACCGATAATCTCACGGATGCGGGCAGCCTGGTCGTCGGTCCACTCATTCACTTTGAGTGCACGGTCTACACCTGCCTTATCCAATATCTTTGCTGAACTACTTCGACCTATACCATAGATGTAGGTCAATGCGATTTCGCCACGCTTGTTCTGGGGCAAATCTACTCCAACAATTCTAATTGCCATTTGTTTGAAAAATAATTGATAATTTGGTTTGAATAAAAGTTGCGGCACTTGTGTGCCAAGAAGCTCTTAGCCCTGACGGAGCTTGTACTTGGGGTTCTTCTTGTTGATAACGAAAAGACGGCCCTTGCGACGTACGATTTTGCAGTCGGGAGTACGCTTCTTCAATGATGCTCTTGTCTTCATGATTGTATAATAGAGAATTATTTGTATCTGAACACTATACGGCCCTTTGTCAGGTCGTAGGGGCTCATTTCCACCTTTACCTTGTCGCCGGGCAGGATTTTGATGTAATGCATACGCATCTTACCTGAGATGTGCGCCGTGATGGGGCACCCATTCTCCAATTCCACCCTGAACATCGCATTGGACAGAGCCTCGACGATGGTGCCGTCTTGTTCGATTGCGGATTGTTTTGCCATATTGAATCAGTTGGTTCTAAGCTTTGGTTTCAATTTCCTCGAATGATGATAGAATGTCGGCCTCACCTCTCCTGACGGCGATGGTGTGCTCGAAATGTGCGGCAGGCTTTCCGTCGCGGGTGCGGACGGTCCAACGGTCGGGTGAGAGGTAAATCTCACGTCCTCCCATGGTGATCATCGGCTCAATGGCGATGCACATGCCAGCCTTGAGCATGATGCCGTTGCCGCGGCGACCGTAGTTGGGCACGGAAGGCTCCTCATGCATCTTGTGGCCGATGCCATGGCCGGTGAGTTCACGCACCACTCCGTAGCTGTGCTCCTCGCAATAGTCCTGCACGGCCGAGCCGATGTCGCCGAGCCGGTGTCCGGCCACAGCTTGCGCAATGCCGCGGTAGAGCGACTCGCGCGTCACATCGAGCAGCGCTTTCACCTCAGGAGCGACCTCACCCACACAGAAAGTGTAGCAAGAATCACCACAGAAGCCGTTGAGCAGCGTGCCACAGTCGACAGAGATGATGTCACCGTCCTTGAGCACGGTCTTGTCGTCGGGTATGCCATGCACCACAACATCGTTGACCGATGTGCAGATGCTGGCGGGGAAAGGCGAGCCGTAAGGATTGGGGAAGCCCTTGAAGGTGGGCTGTGCCCCATGGTCGCGGATGAACTCCTCGGCCACCCTGTCTAGCTCGGCGGTGGTGACGCCCGGTTTGATGTGGCGTCCCACCTCAGCGAGCGTGGCGCCAACCAGAAGGTTGGCCGCCCGCATGAGTTCTATCTCATCCTCAGTCTTTAAGTAAATACTCATTGAGACCGATTAATAGGCAGAGACACCACCGGCGCGTGTGTGGCCGGCTTTGAGCAATCCGTCGTAGTGGCGCATCATCAGATGGCTCTGTATCTGCTGGAGGGTGTCAATCACCACACCGACGAGAATGAGCAACGATGTGCCACCGAAGAATTGTGCGAATCCTTGCTGAACATTGAGCAGTCCGGCGAGAGCCGGCATGATGGCAATGAAAGCAATGAACAACGAACCCGGCCAGGTGAGCCTCGACATCACGGTATCGATATAGTCGGCGGTCGGTTTGCCAGGTTTCACACCAGGAATAAAGCCATTGTTGCGCTTCATGTCCTCAGCCATCTGGGTGGGATTGAGCGTAATGGCGGTATAGAAGAATGTGAAGGCGATGATGAGCACAGCGAAGATGATGTTGTAGAGCAAGCTCGTGTGGTCCATCAGTGAGCGAATCACAAAATTGGTGCTGTTGGTGGAATACTGCACAATGGCGAGGGGTATGAACATGATGGCCTGTGCGAAGATGATAGGCATCACGTTTGCGGCGAAGAGCTTAAGAGGAATATACTGACGTGCTCCACCATAGGTCTTGTTGCCCTGCACCCTGCGCGCATACTGCACGGGCACCTTGCGTACGGCCTGAACCAGCAGCAAGGCTGCGCACACCACAGCGTAGAGAATGAGCAACTCGATGATGAACATCACGAGACCACCACTGGTGATGGCGGTGAAACGTGATGTGACCTCCTGGAAGAACGACTGGGGCAGACGTGCGATGATACCTATCATAATGATAAGCGACACACCGTTGCCCACACCCTTGTCGGTGATACGCTCACCCAGCCAGAGGATGAACATACTGCCGGCGGCGAGTATGACCACTGCGGGATAAACGAACGTGGACCAGGAGAGACCACTGGCAAGCGCGCCGCCCGACTGCATACGGAGGTTGATGAGATAGGACGGACCCTGAAACACCAGGATGGCGACCGTGAGGATACGGGTGTACCACATGATCTGCTTGCGTCCGCTCTCACCCTCGCGCTGCATTTTCTGGAAGTAAGGCACTGCCACTGCCAGAAGCTGCATGACGATCGATGCAGAGATATAGGGCATGATTCCCAAAGCGAAAATCGACGCGTTAGAGAATGCGCCACCGGAGAACATATCCAGCAGCGACATCAGACCGCTCTCGGTCTGCTGCTGCAGGTTTTCCAACTTGTCATAGTCGATGCCGGGAAGTACGACAAACGAACCAAAACGGTAAATAGCTGTAAACAGGATGGTGATGAGGATTCGCTGACGCAAATCCTCCACCTTCCAGATGTTCTTCAGTGTCTCAATAAACTTTTTCATTTACTTAAATTATAGTTATTGTACCACCAGCTGCCTTAATAGCCTCCTCGGCAGTCTTAGAGAAAGCATGAGCCTCGACCTCAAGTTTGGCCTTGAGTTCGCCGTTGCCCAGGATCTTGACGAGTTCCTTACCGTTGGTAAGTCCGGCAGCCTTCAGTTCGGCCACACCGATTTTTGTGAGTTCCTTCTGCTCTGCAAGTGACTGCAGGGTGGAGAGGTTCACAGCGAAATACTCCTTGTGGTTGATGTTCTTGAAGCCAGCCTTCGGCAGACGGCGCTGCAACGGCATCTGACCACCTTCGAATCCTACCTTTTTCTTGTAACCTGAGCGAGACTTGGCACCTTTGTGACCACGGGTAGAAGTGCCGCCCAGTCCGGAGCCAGGACCACGTCCGATACGGCGACGTGAGTGAGTGGAGCCGGCAGCGGGTTTTAAATTATGCAATTTCATTTTTGTACGAATTTCAAAATTATTACTCAACTACTTCCACCAGATGGTGAACTTTCTGAATCATACCGCGGATGCTGGGATTGTCTTCCTTCTCCACGACCTGTGAGATTCTGTGCAGTCCGAGACGCTCGAGGGTCTGCTTCTGGTCTTTCGGATAACCGATTTTACTCTTAATCTGCTTGATCTTTATCGTTGCCATATCCGTAATATTAACCGTTAAACACTTTGCTCATGGGAATGCCGCGTGTACCGGCCACGGTATAGGCATCGCGCACCTCGCTGAGGGCCTTGATGGTGGCCTTCACCAGGTTGTGGGGGTTGGAAGAACCCTTCGACTTGGCGAGCACATCGGTGATGCCGACGCTCTCGAGCACGGCACGCATAGCGCCACCAGCCACCATTCCGGTACCGGGAGCAGCAGGCTTGAGGAACACTTTGGCACCGCCGTAGGCCACCTCGATCTCATGAGGTATGGTACCTTTGAGCACATTCACTTTGACGAGGTTTTTCTTGGCCGACTCAACGCCCTTAGCGATAGCGGCAGTCACCTCACCGGCTTTTCCAAGACCGTAACCGATAACTCCCTTACCGTCGCCAACCACGACGATGGCAGCAAACGTGAACGTACGACCACCCTTGGTTACCTTGGTGACACGGTTGATGGCCACGAGGCGATCTTTCAACTCGTCATTATTGACTATTATTTTATCTATTGCCATAATCGTTTAGAAATTAAGTCCACCTTTACGGGCTGCGTCAGCCAGTTCTTTCACTCTGCCATGGTAGAGATAACCATTGCGGTCGAACACCACTGTGGTGATGCCGGCAGCCTTGGCTTTCTCAGCCACCATCTCGCCCACTTTCTGAGCCTGCTGAATCTTCGGCATGGCTTCCAGGCCGAGGGAAGAGGCAGAGACGAGGGTCTTGCTGGTAAGGTCGTTGATAATCTGCACGTAAATCTGCTTGTTGCTGCGGAAGACACTCATGCGGGGACGCTCGGCAGTACCGTTCACCTTCTTACGAATTCTGTACTTTATCTTGATTCGTCTTTCTATTTTCTTCGTAGTCATAATCTCAAATTATTAAAGTTACTTGGCTGATGCCGACTTACCCGACTTTCTTCTGATAACCTCGCCCTTGAAGAGCACACCCTTGCCCTTGTAAGGCTCCGGCTTGCGGAACGAGCGTATCTTGGCGCAAATCTGTCCGAGCAGCTGCTTGTCGCACGACTCCAACATGATGATGGGGTTCTGGTTTCTCTCCGACTTGGTCTCCACTTTCACCTCTGCGGGAAGCTGGATGAAGATGGGGTGTGTATAACCGAGAGCAAACTCGATGATGTTGCCCTGGTTGGACACACGGTAACCGACACCGACGAGCTCGAGGGTCTTCTTGAAGCCTTCGCTTACACCGACCACCATGTTGTGAACGAGGGAGCGATACAGACCGTGGAACGCCTGCTTCTGCTTCACATTGACAGGGCTGTTCTCATCGATCTCGAAAATCACCTCACCATTCTCGACTTTCATCAAGATGGAGGGGTCTACTTTCTGCGTGAGTTCACCTTTCGGTCCTTTTACAGTAACGATACCGTTCTGCTGTTTGATTTCCACTCCTGCAGGAATGACGATGGGCAATTTACCTATTCTAGACATATCGTATCCTCCTTCAATTAGTAAACATAACAGAGCACTTCGCCGCCGATTTTGAGCTCGGCTGCCTCCTTGTTGGTCATAACTCCCTGAGAGGTGGACAGGATGGCGATACCCAGTCCGTTGATCACTCTCGGCATATTCTTGTAGCCCGTGTACTTACGGAGTCCGGGAGAGGAAACTCTCTGGAGCTTCTTGATGGCGTTGGCCTTTGTCACGGGGTCATACTTGAGGGCCACCTTGATAGTGCCCTGGGGGCCATCCTCGATGAACTTGTAGTTGAGGATGTAGCCTTTCTCGAAGAGGATTTTGGTGATTTCCTTCTTCAAATTGGAGGCAGGAACCTCCACCACTCTGTGGTGGGCCATAATGGCGTTTCTGAGCCTCGTCAGATAATCTGCTATTGGATCTGTCATAAAAAATTAATTGTTTAATTAATCGGGACTGCCCCGACAATATTAAATAAAAATTGAGCTTTGCTTCTCTGTTACCAGCTAGCCTTCTTCACACCCGGGATGAGACCTGCGGAAGCCATCTCGCGGAACTGGATACGTGAGAGTCCGAACTGGCGGATGTATCCTTTGGGACGGCCGGTGATCTTGCAGCGGTTGTGCAGACGGATGGGGTTGGCGTTGCGCGGGATACTCTGGAGCTTGCGTGCAGCCTCGTAGGCCTCAGCGGGATCGTCGGTTGTGGCGATGATCTTCTTCAGTTCAGCACGCTTGGCAGCATACTTGGCCACCATTCTGGCTCTTTTGACCTCACGGGCCTTCATTGATTCTTTTGCCATATGATTTATGCGTTTTTAGCGTTTTTGAACGGTAGACCGAAAGCTTTGAGCAATGCATATCCCTCCTCATCGGTTTTGGCCGAGGTGACGAAGGTGATGTTCATGCCCTGGATGCGGTCGATGGTATCGATATTGATCTCAGGGAAGATAATCTGCTCCTCGATACCGAGGGTATAGTTGCCGCGTCCGTCGAGTTTGCTCTCGATGCCTTTGAAGTCGCGGATACGGGGAAGAGCCACGCGCACGAGTTTCTCGAGGAACTCGTACATGCGCTCGCGGCGCAGTGTCACCATGACACCGATAGGCATCTTCTTGCGGAGCTTGAAGTTGGCCACGTCTTTCCTGGAATAGGTTGCGACGGCCTTCTGTCCTGTGATGGTGGTGAGCTCGTTGATGGCCACATCGATGATTTTCTTGTCCTGTGTGGCATCACCGAGACCCTGGTTCACGACGATTTTCTTAAGGACGGGCACCTGCATGGAAGAAGGGTAGTTGAACTGCTTCTTCAGGGCAGGAGCGATGCTCTCCTTGTATACTTTCTTTAACTGTGCTGTTTCCATTATTTAATCTCCTCTCCGGATTTTTTAGCGATTCTGACCTTCTTGCCGTCGACGACCTTAGTGGCGACGCGGGTAGCTTTTTTGCTTTTGGGATCTATGAGGCTGAGATTCGACATGTGTATAGGAGCCTCTACCTTCTGAATACCACCCTGAGGGTTCTTGGCGGAGGGTTTTGTGCTCTTGGACACAATGTTCACACCCTCTACGATGGCACGCTGTTTCTCAACGAGTACTTTCAGCACCTTGCCCGTCTTGCCTTTATCCTCACCGGAGATCACAACGACGTTGTCGCCTTTCTTGATATGTAGCTTTACCATTGAATTAATACTTGTTTAAGATTTAAAGCACCTCGGGTGCCAATGAGACCACCTTCATGTTGACGGCGCGCAGCTCACGAGCCACGGGGCCGAAGATGCGGCTGCCGCGGAGTTCGCCGGCATTGTTGAGGAGAACGCACGCATTGTCGTCGAAGCGGATGTAGGAGCCGTCGGCGCGGCGGATTTCCTTTTTCGTGCGGACGATAAGAGCTCTGGAAACGGCACCCTTCTTCAGGTCGCTGGAGGGGATGACGTTTTTCACGGCCACCACGATGATGTCACCGACACTGGCGTAGCGACGGCCTGTGCCGCCGAGCACGCGGATGCAGAGTGCCTCGCGGGCGCCGCTGTTGTCGCATACTGTGAGTCTTGATTCCTGCTGTATCATAATTACTTGGCCTTTTCAATTATTTGAACTAATCTCCATCTCTTGGTCTTGCTCAAGGGACGTGTCTCCATGACAAGCACGGTGTCGCCCACATGGGCCTCGTTGTTCTCGTCATGAACATGGTACTTTTTCGTTTTCTGGACGAACTTACCGTAAATGGGGTGCATCTCTTTGAACTTAGCTGCGATAACAATGGATTTTTCCATTTTGTCGCTGATGACCACACCTGTTCTGGTTTTTCTTAAATTTCTAGTTTCCATCTGGACCATTGTTATTTGTTAAGTTCTCTCTGACGCAATTCGGTCTTCATACGTGCGATGTCGCGACGCAACAGCTTGATCTGCGAAGGATTCTCAAGCGGAGCAACGGCATGGTTGAGTTTCATCTGATGCAGACGTCCCACTTCAGCCTCGAGTTTCTCCTTGAGCTCACTGGTCTCTATTTCTTTCAAATTTACAGTTTTCATAGCTTATGCGTTTTTATCGTAATCACGTCTGACAATAAACTTGGTTTTCACGGGCAGTTTCTGTGCTGCGAGTCGCAGAGCCTCTTTGGCGATGTCGAAACTCACACCCTCCACCTCGAAGAGGATACGTCCGGGAGTGACGGGAGCCACCCATCCTGCGGGGTCACCCTTACCTTTACCCATACGTACATCAGCGGGCTTGCGTGTGATGGGTTTGTCCGGGAAGATTCGGATCCAAACCTGACCTTCGCGCTGCATGTATCTGTTGACGGCTACACGGGCGGCCTCAATCTGGCGGCTGTCGATCCATTTGGCCTCAAGGGTCTTGATGCCGAAGGAGCCGAAAGCCAGCTGAGTGCCACGGTGGGCGTTGCCTTTGTTGCCGCGTCCGTCCTGAGGTCTTCTATATCTTACTCTTTTGGGCTGTAACATGATTTCTTCTTACTTTTTAACGGTTATTGTTTCTCTTGCGGTTGCCCCGGTCGTTGCGGCGTCCGCCACCCTGACGGCCCTGCTGCTTGTCCTGAGCGAAGTTGGGCGCGAGGTCCACCTTGCCGTATACCTCACCGCGGCAAATCCACACTTTAATACCGAGAATACCCACCTTGGTGAGGGCCTCGGCCTGGCAATAGTCTACGTCGGCGCGGAAGGTGTGGAGCGGAGTGCGTCCCTCCTTGTACATTTCCTTGCGTGCCATCTCAGCGCCGTTCAGACGGCCAGTGATCTGGATCTTGATGCCCTCGGCACCTGCGCGCATGGTGTTGGCCACAGCCATCTTGATGGCACGACGGTAGGCGATTTTGCCTTCCACCTGGCGGGCCAGGTTGTGAGCCACGATGTTGGCGTCGAGCTCAGGCTTCTTCACCTCGAAGATATTGATCTGGATCTCCTTGTTGTAGAGTTTCTTCAACTCTTCCTTCAGTTTGTCGACATCCTGTCCGCCCTTACCGATGACGATACCCGGACGAGCCGTGCAGATGGTGATGGTGACGAGCTTGAGCGTGCGCTCGATGACGATGCGCGACACGCTTGCATTAGCCAGGCGCTCGTTGAGATACTTGCGGATTTTCTGGTCTTCAACCAGGTTGTCACCGAAGTTCTTGCCACCGAACCAGTTGGAGTCCCAACCTCTGATTATACCCAGACGATTGCTTATCGGATTAACTTTCTGTCCCATTCTGCTTAATTGTTTTCGTCATTATTATTACTGTCTACGAACAAGGTGATGTGGTTGCTGCGTTTGCGGATGCGGTAACCACGGCCCTGGGGTGCCGGTCTCATGCGTTTCCATGTCACACCCTCATCCACGAAGATACGGGTGATATAGAGTTCGCCGTCGTCGGCCTTGCGTCCGTTTTTCACCTCCCAGTTGGCGATAGCCGAGCGGAGGAGCTGCTCTACGTTGGCAGAGGCGGCTTTTTTAGAGAATCTGAGCACAGCGAGGGCTCTATTCACTTCCATACCACGCACCATGTCGACCACGTAGCGCATTTTGCGGGGTGAGGAAGGCACATCATTGAGCTTGGCGAAATACAAGCTCTTGCGGGCTTCTTTTCTTTTTTCAGCCGAAAGTCTTTTTCTTGCTCCCATTATATTATTTGTTTTGATTCAATGTTAGCCTGTTTAGCGCTTGTTGCCGGCATGTCCACCAAACTTGCGTGTAGGTGAGAATTCTCCCAGCTTATGGCCCACCATGTTCTCGGTGATGTAAACAGGTATAAATTTGTTTCCGTTATGCACAGCAACGGTATGTCCCACGAAGTCGGGAGAAATCATTGATGCGCGAGCCCATGTCTTCACGACGGTCTTTTTGCCGCTCTCGTTCATAGCGAGAATCTTCTTCTCGAGCGATACGTTGATATATGGACCTTTTTTTAATGAACGACTCATAATTTGCTCTGTTTAACTTGTTACTTTTTCTTTGCTCTCTCGATGATATACTTGTTGGACTGCTTTTTGGGAGCTCTTGTCTTGAGACCTTTAGCATACAAGCCTTTGCGTGAGCGGGGATGTCCACCAGACTGACGTCCTTCGCCACCACCCATGGGGTGGTCGTGGGGGTTCATCACGACACCGCGGTTGTGAGGCCTGCGGCCCAACCATCTTGTGCGACCTGCCTTACCCGACTGCTCGAGTGCGTGGTCGGAATTGCCGACGGCACCGACAGTAGCCTTGCAGGCACTGAGGATCTTGCGAGTCTCTCCTGAGGGGAGTTTGATGACGCAGTAGTCACCCTCGCGTGAAGTCAACTGAGCGAAATTACCAGCGGAACGGACCAGAAGGGCTCCCTGTCCGGGACGCAACTCGATGTTGTGAATCACGGTACCCACGGGGATGTTGGCAAGGGGAAGGCAGTTGCCCACCTCAGGTGCAGCCTCTGCGCCCGAGAGCAGCGTGGCGCCCACCTCGAGTCCGTTGGGAGCAATAATATAGCGTTTTTCACCATCAGCGTAGAAGAGCAGAGCGATGCGTGCCGACCGGTTGGGGTCGTACTCAATCGTCTTCACTACAGCTGGAACACCATCCTTCTCTCGTTTGAAGTCGATGAAACGATACTTTCTCTTGTGGCCGCCACCTCTGTAGCGAACAGTCATTTTACCGGTGTTGTTGCGTCCACCAGTCGACAATTTACCAACAACGAGAGACTTCTCTGGTACGGATGCAGTAATTTCCTCGAACGTACCAATAATTTTGTGTCTTTGGCCGGGGGTTACCGGCTTGAATTTACGTACTGCCATTTTATATTATATGTTGCTGTAAAAATCAATTGTATCGCCCTCTTTCAGCGTCACGATAGCCTTTTTGTAGCTGCTCGTCTTGCCTTTGATGAGCCCTGCACGGGTGAAGCGGCGCGAGCGCTTGCCAGCGTAGAACATGGTGTTCACATCGACCACAGTCACATTGTAGAGGCTTTCCACCTCTTCCTTGATCTGTATCTTGTTGGCCTCAGGTCTGACGATAAATCCGTAGCGGTTGGGGCGCTTCTCTGTCGTCTTGGTCATCTTCTCAGTGACCACGGGTTTTATAATAAAAGCCATTCTAGTGTCTCCTTATTTAGTTAAGATACCGTCAATAACCTTAAGTGAATTTTCGGTCACGACAAGAACATCAGCATTCAACACCTTGTAGGCATTGAGTGATGATGCAAGCATAACCTCGGAACGCTGCAGATTTCGAGCCGACAAATATACATTTTTATTCGATTCGGGCAAAACCATGAGCAGCTTCTTACCATCGACTTTAAGATTTTTAGCAATATTTATGAATTCTTTAGTCTTGGGTGCTTCAAAGGTGAAGTCCTCGATTACGATGATAGCATTCTCCTGTGCCTTGTAGGTGAGTGCGCTGCGGCGAGCGAGCTGCTTCACCTTCTTGTTGAGCTTGGTGCGGTAGTCGCGGGGTTTGGGACCGAACACGCGGCCGCCACCCTTCATGAGGGGCGAGTTGATATCACCGTGGCGTGCGCCGCCGCCGCCTTTCTGGCGTCCGAGCTTGCGGGTGGAACCGGCATGCTCACTTCTCTCCTTGGCCTTGGCAGTGCCCTGGCGCTGGTTGCCCAGATACTGTTTCACGTCGAGGTAGAGGACGTGGTCGTTCGGTTCAATTCCAAAGATAGATTCGTTTAACGTAACCTTTCTTCCGGTCTCCTGACCCTTGATATTCAATACGTTAATTTCCATTATTTCTTGATTAAGACGGTTGAACCATTAAAACCAGCCACAGAACCCTTTACGAGGATGAGGTTGTGCTCCGGTATTACTTTTAACACTTTCAGATTTTGAGTAGTGACACGGTCACATCCCATGTGGCCGCCCATGCGCATTCCCTTGAACACTTTTGCGGGATAGGAGCAGGCACCGATTGAACCCGGTTTGCGGGCGCGGTCGTCCTGACCGTGGGTCTGCTGTCCCACACCGCCGAATCCGTGGCGCTTCATAACGCCCTGGAAGCCCTTACCTTTGGATGTGCCGACAACGTCAACGAAAGCAGCGTCGTTGAAGATCTCGACAGTAAGGACATCTCCGAGGTTGTACTCCTCGTCGAACTTGAACTCGGCCAAGTGCTTTTTCGGTGTTGTGCCGGCTTTCTTGAAGGTACCCATCAGCGCTTTGGTGGTGTTCTTTTCCTTTGCCTCACCAAAGGCCAGTTGGAGAGCCTTGTAACCGTCTTTCTCGACAGTCTTCACCTGAGTCACAACACAAGGACCAGCTTCGATAACAGTGCACGGTATGTTTTTACCGTCGGCACTGAACACGGATGTCATTCCGATTTTCTTTCCTAATAATCCTGGCATTTCAGTTTTGAATTAAATAAAATGTGAATATATTGTTTCTTTTTAAGTGTCTCACCCGTAACTCCGAGGCCCAAAATACCACTTAAAAAGAAACCGTAACTACTTCGCAATTGAAGGCTAAGTTGCTTTTTATCAGGGTATTGATAACCGTAGAGCCAGCGCAATACACACTTTTGCGGGTGCAAAGGTACGACTTTTCCCTGAAATCTGCAAGTTTTTTTAATTATTTTTTTCATCCACTGCCGTCATAGCAACCATTCTGGCAGCGAGTTGCACGAATCGGAGATTGTCCGTCGGGGCAGTCGGAGTGCTGTAGTGTGAAGACGCTGCTCTCCCGCTTCAAGAAAAAAAAACCAGTGTTTGACGAAAAAGAAACGGGACTTTACGAAAAAAACCGGTGCTTCACAATGGAAACACCGGCTGTATGTTTTCTGCCAAGGCAGGGTACTATACCTTGATTTCAACCTCAACACCGCTGGGAAGCTCAAGCTTCATCAGGGCGTCGACAGTCTTAGAGGTAGAGTTGTAGATGTCGATCAGACGCTTGAAGTCGGAGAGCTGGAACTGCTCACGTGCCTTCTTGTTGACGAATGTACTGCGGTTTACAGTGTAGATGCGCTTGTGGGTGGGGAGGGGGATAGGACCGCTCACCACGGCACCGGTAGCTTTGACGGCCTTGACGATTTTCTCAGCCGACTTGTCGACCAATTTGTGGTCGTAGCTCTTCAGTTTGATTCTGATTTTCGGACTCATGTTGTTATTAATGTTTTGATTAATGTTACGGGGCGGAGAGGTACGCTGCTTAAGAGTCATACGCTAAGCAGCGCCTCATCGCTCCAGAATGTTCTTACAGCAGGTCGGTGCGTCCTTTCACCTCCTCGAGCACGGCCTGGGCCTGGGTGGGCGAGAGGGGTGCGTGGTGGTCGTACTCCATAGAGCTGGTGGCACGGCCGGAGGTGATGGTGCGCAGTGCAGTCACATAGCCGAAGGTCTCGGCCAGAGGCACCATGGCCTTGACAATGCGTCCGCCGGAGCGGGCCTCGTCCATACCCTGAATCTGTCCGCGGCGCTTGTTGAGGTCGCCGATGACATCGCCCATGCTCTCCTCGGGTGTTACCACCTCGAGTTTCATGATGGGCTCGAGCAGCACAGGGCCGGCCTTGGGGCAGGCATTGCGGTAGGCCTGGATAGCGGCAATCTCGAAGGAGAGCTGGTCGGAGTCAACAGGATGGAAGGATCCATCGAGCAGCGTCACCTTGAGCGAATCGACGGGATAGCCGCCGAGCACGCCGTTCTTCATGGCCGTCTCAAAGCCTTTCTGCACAGAGGGTATGAATTCTTTGGGAATATTGCCGCCCTTCACTTCATTGACGAACTGAAGTCCGCCCTCCTTGAAGTCGTCGTCCACAGGTCCCACATTGACGATGATGTCGGCGAACTTGCCTCGACCACCACTCTGCTTCTTGTAGACCTCGCGCATGTTGGTGACGGTCTTGGTCACAGCCTCCTTGTAGTTGACCTGGGGTTTACCCTGGTTGCACTCCACCTTGAACTCTCTCTTCAAACGGTCGATAATGATATCGAGATGGAGCTCGCCCATACCCGAGATGATGGTCTGGCCGCTCTGCTCGTCGGTACGCACGGTAAAGGTAGGATCCTCCTCGGCGAGCTTGGCGAGACCGATACCGAGTTTGTCGACATCGGCCTGCGACTTGGGCTCCACGGCGATACCGATCACAGGGTCGGGGAAAGTCATCGACTCGAGCACGATGGGATGCTGCTCATCGCACAGCGTGTCACCGGTGTGGATATCCTTGAAGCCTACGCCGGCGCCGATATCTCCGGCGTCGATTGACTCCATGGGAATCTCCTTGTTTGAGTTCATCTGGAAGAGGCGGCTGATGCGCTCCTTCTTGCCTGAGCGGGGATTGTAGACGTAGGAGCCGGCCTGCACCTTGCCCGAATAGACACGGAAGAAGACCAGGCGACCCATGTAGGGGTCGGTGGCAATCTTGAATGCCAGGGCAGAGGTAGGCTCATCCTCGGAAGGTTTGCGGTTCTCCTTCTCCTCGGTGTCGGGGTTCACACCCTCGATGTCCTCGGTGTCGAGGGGCGAAGGCAGGAAAGCGCAGACATAGTCGAGAAGCGGCTGTACACCTTTGTTCTTGTAGGAGCTTCCGCACACCATGGGAGTGATTTCCATGGCCACGGTGCCCTTGCGGATGGCGGCGATAATCTGCTCTTCGGGAATCTCCTCACCCTCGAGGAATTTCTCCATGAGGTCGTCGTCGTAGTTGGCGGCAGTCTCGAGCATCTTCTCACGCCACTCCTGGGCCTCGTCGACCAGGTTGGCGGGTATTTCCTCCACATCATACTCGGCGCCCATGGTCTCGTCGTGCCACAGGATGGCTTTCATCCTGATGAGGTCGACCACGCCCTTGAAGTTTTCTTCGGCGCCGATGGGTATCTGAACGGGGCACGGATTGGCTCCCAGGATGTCGCGCATCTGCTGCACGGTCTCATAGAAGTCGGCGCCCGAACGGTCCATTTTGTTAACGTATCCTATACGCGGCACATTATATTTATCAGCCTGACGCCACACCGTCTCAGACTGCGGCTGCACGCCGTCGGCGGCTGAATAGGTAGCGACAGCACCATCCAAGACTCTCAGCGAGCGCTCCACCTCGGCTGTGAAGTCGACGTGTCCCGGAGTGTCGATGAGGTTGATTTTGAACTTCTTGCCGTTCCATTCCCAGTAGCAGGTGGTGGCGGCCGATGTGATGGTGATGCCTCTTTCCTGCTCCTGTGCCATCCAGTCCATCGTGGCGGCTCCATCGTGCACCTCACCTATCTTGTGCGTCTTGCCCGTGTAGAACAGGATACGCTCCGATGTGGTGGTTTTTCCGGCATCGATGTGGGCCATGATCCCGATGTTTCTCGTCAAGTGTAAATCTTGTTTTGCCATAATCTTTTTACCTGTTAAGCCAATTTAGAATCTGAAGTGGGCGAAAGCACGGTTGGCCTCGGCCATACGGTGCATGTCTTCCTTGCGCTTGAATGCGCCGCCCTGGTTGTTGTATGCGTCCATGATCTCGGCAGCCAGCTTCTCAGCCATGCTCTTGCCACCGCGCTTGCGGGCAAAGTTGATCATGTTCTTCATCGAGACACTCTCTTTACGGTCGGGACGGATCTCGGTAGGTACCTGGAAAGTGGCACCACCGATACGGCGGCTCTTCACCTCCACGAGCGGGGTGATGTTGTCGAGAGCCTGCTTCCAGATCTCAAGGGGAGTCTTCTCCTCTTTCGACATCTTGGCCTTCACGATATCAAGAGCATTGTAGAAGATTTCGTACGAGACGGTTTTCTTACCGCTGTACATAAGATGGTTCACGAATTTTGAGACCTTCTGGTCGTTGAAGACGGGATCGGGAAGGATCACGCGCTTCTTGGGTTTTGCTTTTCTCATTTTATTGTTTGAAATAATTTCTGCGTGGGGCTGTCGTGTTTTCTTCAACGCTCACTCGAGAGCATTTACTCAACCTTCTAACAAATCTCCAGCAAAACGGTTTTTAATATTGGCGTCAAATAACCTTCACCGGTTATTTATTTCTTAGCCTTGGGACGTTTGGCACCATACTTTGAGCGGCGCTGGGTGCGGTTGGCCACTCCTGCGGTGTCGAGAGTGCCGCGAACAATGTGATAACGCACACCGGGGAGGTCTTTCACACGTCCGCCACGAACGAGAACGATACTGTGCTCCTGAAGGTTGTGGCCCTCACCGGGGATGTAGGAGTTCACTTCCTTCTGGTTGGTCAGTCTTACACGGGCAACTTTTCTCATTGCCGAATTAGGCTTCTTCGGGGTTGTCGTATACACGCGCACGCATACACCACGACGCTGCGGACATGCGTCCAAAGCGGGTGACTTGCTCTTGTCGACAAGCGCCTTTCTGCCTTTTCTTACTAATTGTGAAATAGTAGGCATTGCTTTTTGTTTTTAATTATTATATATGTTGTATTATAGTTTTCAATTACTTACGGCATGGCCACACCACACCTTTTTGGGCTGCAAAGGTACAAAATTTGTGTCGATAAACCTAATTATTACTTTTCGAAAAGAGCTCAAGAGGTTTTAATTTAACCATCAGTAACACTTTTGACAATTATTAACGCATCTTTGACCGTCAGGACTGCCTTTCTTCAGCAAGCAGGGGGTTGTCTGTTACGACATGCGGGCCGACCTTTCGAGGCCGGCCCGCATGGGTTGCAGAGCAGGGTTGGCTCCCCCACCCTATTCGTTGTAAACGGGCATCAAGCCTCGCCTTTTCCGATGTTGAAGGGTGCCACGGTGCGCGGCTGCTGGTTGGGCAGCTCAATGCGTCCGAACTGTTTTTCATATCGCATGATGTTCTCCTGTAGCGCCATGGCAAGCCGTTTGGCATGCTCGGGGGCCAGGATGACGCGGCTTCTCACCACGGCCTTAGGCACGCCGGGCATCATGGAAGCCATGTCGACGACGAACTCGGTCTTGGTGTGTGCGATAAGTGCGAAATTGGAGTAGATGCCGGCAGCCACATCGGGTGCCACTTCTACCTGCAGTTGCTGTCCCTGCGGTTTGTTCTCATTTTCCATAATGATGGTTATTGGTTTGGAAAGCGGCAAGGCGGGAGCGGTGTTGCGCCGACCCGTCTTGCCGCCTGTTCATACAATTTAGTTGTCTTCTTTCACGGTCTGCCCTTCAGGGTAGTCGATCACGTTCTTCAGGTTGGCCTGGAAGCGGTCGTGTTCCTCCTTAGAGCCTACGATGAGTTTGTCCCACTGGCGCAGACCCGTACCTGCCGGGATGAGGTGTCCGCAGATCACGTTCTCCTTCATACCCTCCAGGTAGTCCACCTTGCCGCGGATGGCAGCCTCGTTGAGCACCTTGGTCGTCTCCTGGAAGGAAGCGGCCGACATGAAGCTCTTGGTCTGCAGTGCGGCACGGGTAATACCCTGCAGTATCTGGGTAGAAGTGGCGGGCACCACATCGCGCACCTTCACCAAGCGAAGGTCGCGGCGCTTCAGACTGGAGTTCTCGTCACGCAACTTGCGTGCGGAGATAATCTGGTTGTCGCGTATGGTCTCGCTGTCGCCGTGGTCCACGACATACTTCTTGCCCCAGATGCGGTCGTTCTCCTCGGCGAAGTCGAGTTTGTCGACCACCTCCTGCTCCAGGAAGGTAGTGTCGCCAGGCTCCACAATCTGCACCTTGCGCATCATCTGCCTGACGATGACCTCGAAGTGCTTGTCGTTGATCTTCACACCCTGCAGACGGTACACATCCTGCACCTCGTTGACGATATACTCCTGCACGGCGGTGGGGCCTTTGATAGCAAGGATATCGTTGGGAGTGATGGATCCGTCGGAGAGAGGTGTTCCTGCGCGCACGGCATCATGCTCCTGCACGAGGATCTGCTTGGAGAGCGACACCTGGTAGGTCTTCTTCTCACCCGTCTTGCTGGTCACCACAATCTCGCGGTTACCGCGCTTCACACGTCCCATGGTCACCTCACCGTCGATTTCGCTCACCACGGCGGGGTTCGACGGGTTGCGGGCCTCGAAGAGCTCGGTGACGCGGGGCAGACCACCGGTGATATCACCGCCCTTGATGGCAGTGCGCGGAATCTTAATCAGCGTGGTACCGGTGGTGATCACCTCACCATCCTTGACCTGAATGTGTCCACCCACGGGGAAGATATAGGTGCCGAGCGTCTGTCCGTTCTCGTCCTGCACGTAGCAGGTAGGCACGAGGTTACGGTCTTTGGCCTCGGTGATGATACGCTCTTCCAGACCGGTGGTCTCATCATGGTCGGTCTTATAGGTCTCGCCTTCGGTCACATTCTCAAATTTCAGCTTACCGGCAAACTCGCTCACGATGACGGCATTGAAGGGGTCCCAACGGGCAATCATATCGCCCTTGTTCACCACGGCGTTGTTCTCATAATAGAGAGAGCTTCCATAGGGCACCGGCAGTGTGGAGAGCACGATGCCCGTATTGAGGTCGATGAACCTCACCTCGGCCAGACGGCTCACCACCATCTTGCACTCGCGGGGTGCGTCGGTGGGATTCTCTACGAAAGGCACCGTGCGCAGCTCGTCGAACTCGATGCGTGCGTCGTTCTTTGCCACGATGGCGGCATTGGCGGCGGCATTGGCGGCCACACCACCGGCGTGGAACGTACGGAGGGTAAGCTGTGTACCCGGCTCACCGATAGCCTGAGCAGCAATCACACCCACGGCCTCGCCCTTCTGCACCATGCGGCTGGTGGCCAGGTTGCGTCCGTAGCACTTCATGCACACGCCCTTGCGGCTCTCGCAAGTGAGCACTGAGCGTATCTCGACGCTCTCGATGCCGGCGTCCTCGATGGCCTGTGCCACCGACTCGGTGATTTCCTCGCCGGAGTTGACGATAATCTCGCCGGTGTGCGGATTGGCGATGTCGTGCACGGAGACACGGCCCAGTATTCGTTCATAGAGCGTGGAGATGATTTCGTCGCCGCTCTTCAGTGCAGTGCAGTTGAGTCCGCGCAGGGTGCCGCAGTCCTCGTCGGTAATGATGACATCGTGCGACACGTCGACGAGACGGCGTGTGAGGTAACCGGCGTCGGCCGTCTTCATAGCGGTATCGGCCAGACCCTTACGGGCACCGTGCGAGGCAATGAAGTACTCGAGCACCGACATACCCTCCTTGAAGTTGGAAAGGATAGGATTCTCGATAATCTGTGCGCCCTCGGCGCCGGCCTTCTGAGGCTTGGCCATCAGACCGCGGATACCGGAGAGCTGCTTGATCTGGTCTTTCGATCCACGGGCTCCGGAGTCGAGCATCATATAGACAGCGTTGAAGCCTTGGTCGGCCTCTGCCATCTCCTTCATCAGGATGTTGCTGATATCATTGTTGACATGGGTCCAAGTATCGATAACCTGGTTGTAGCGCTCATTTTCAGTGATGAAACCAGCATTGTAGGTATCGGAAATCTGGCGCACCTCCTGATTACCCTTTTCAATGAGTTCTGCCTTCTCGGGCGGAATGATGATATCGTCGAGGTTGAACGAGAGTCCTGCCAGGTAGGCCATGCGGTAACCGAGGTTCTTGATACCGTCGAGGAACTCGCAGGCACGTGCGAATCCCACCGTCTTGATAACATTGGAGATGATGTCGCGCAAGCTCTTCTTGGAGATGACTGTATTGACGAAGCCCACCTCGTCGGGGATAATGCCATTGACGATGACACGTCCCACAGAAGTCTCGATGAAACGGGTGTTTCCGTTCTCGTCGGTGAGCACATTGCCGTCCTTGTCGCGCTCCACGAGCTGCACAGGAGCATGGAGGTCGCAGCGGCCCTCGTTGTGTGCGATGATGGCCTCCTCAGGACCGTAGAACTTGAGTCCCTGTCCCTTGGCGCCCGGGCGGATTTTGGTGATATAGTAGAGACCGAGCACCATGTCCTGCGAGGGAACGGTGATAGGCGCTCCATTGGCAGGATTGAGGATATTGTGGCTCTGGAGCATCAGGATCTGGGCTTCGAGCACAGCCTCATTGCTCAGCGGGAGGTGCACAGCCATCTGGTCGCCGTCGAAGTCGGCATTGAAAGCGGTACATGCCAGCGGATGGAGCTGAATGGCCTTGCCCTCGATGAGTTTGGGCTGGAAAGCCTGAATACCGAGACGGTGAAGTGTAGGTGCACGGTTGAGCAGCACGGGATGTCCCTTCATCACATTCTCGAGGATGTCCCAGATGACGGGCTCGCGGCGGTCGACGATTTTCTTGGCGCTCTTCACCGTCTTCACTATGCCGCGCTCTATGAGCTTGCGTATGATGAACGGCTTGTAGAGCTCTGCAGCCATGAGTTTGGGAAGTCCGCACTCACCCATCTTCAGCTCAGGTCCTACTACGATGACCGAACGGGCCGAGTAGTCGACACGCTTACCGAGCAGGTTCTGGCGGAAGCGTCCCTGCTTGCCCTTGAGGGAGTCGGAGAGCGACTTGAGCGGTCTGTTCGACTCGCTCTTCACCGCGCTGCTCTTGCGCGAGTTGTCGAAGAGGCTGTCGACGGCCTCCTGGAGCATACGTTTCTCGTTGCGGAGAATCACCTCAGGTGCCTTGATTTCCATGAGCCTTTTCAGGCGGTTGTTACGGATGATAACGCGGCGGTAGAGGTCATTGAGGTCGGAAGTGGCGAATCGTCCGCCGTCGAGCGGCACGAGCGGGCGGAGCTCCGGCGGTGTGACGGGAATGATTTTCATAATCATCCACTCCGGGCGGTTCTCCTCCTTGTTGCCGCGGAAAGCCTCCACCACCTGCAGGCGCTTCAGGGCCTCACTCTTCCTCATCTGCGAGGAGTCGGTGTTGGCACGTCCGCGCAGTTCCTCGGCCAGTTTGTCAAGGTCGAGCGATGCGAGGAGGTCGTAGATGGCCTCAGCACCCATTTTGGCGATGAACTTGTTGGGGTCGGTGTCGGGCAGTTTGCTGTTGTCGATACCGGCCTGTGCCAGTTTGTTCTCCACGATGTCGAGATAATCTTCCTCGGATATCAGGTCGAGGCGATGCGAACCGTTTGCCTCTCCGGTATCCGGGTTTACATATCCCTCGAAGGCACCCGGCTGGATGACGACATATTTCTCATAGTAGATCACCGAGTCGAGTTTTTTGGTGGGCAGTCCGAGCAGATAGCCAATCTTGTTGGGCAGCGAGCGGAAATACCAGATATGTGCCACCGGCACCACCAGCTCGATATGTCCGGAGCGCTCACGGCGCACCTTCTTCTCCGTCACCTCCACGCCGCACCTGTCGCACACGATGCCTTTGTAGCGTATTCTCTTGTACTTGCCGCAACCGCACTCGAAGTCTCTGGTGGGACCGAAGATGCGTTCGCAGAAAAGGCCGTCGCGCTCGGGTTTGTAGGTACGGTAATTGATGGTCTCGGGTTTGGTCACCTCACCATACGAATTCTCGAGGATTTCTTCGGGCGATGCGAGTCCGATAGTAATCTTCGTGAAGTTGTTCTTAATCTTTGTATCTTTCTTAAAAGCCATGTTCTATACGTTTAGTCGAGTTTGACGCTTAATCCAAGTCCGCGGAGTTCGTGCAGGAGCACGTTGAGAGATTCGGGTATGCCGGGTGTGGGCATGGGGTCGCCCTTCACGATGGCCTCGTAGGCCTTGCTGCGTCCCACCACGTCGTCACTCTTGATGGTGAGGATTTCCTGAAGCACGTGGCTGGCACCGAAGGCCTCGAGTGCCCAGACCTCCATTTCACCAAAGCGCTGTCCGCCGAACTGGGCTTTACCGCCGAGGGGCTGCTGCGTGATGAGCGAGTACGGTCCGATGCTGCGTGCGTGCATTTTATCTTCCACCATGTGTCCGAGTTTGAGGAAGTAGGTGATGCCCACTGTTGCAGGCTGGTCGAAGCGTTCACCGGTCTCTCCATCGTAGAGATGTGTGGAGCAGAGGTGAGGCAGTCCGGCCTTGTCGGTCCACTCGGAGAGGTCCTCGAGCTTGGCTCCGTCGAAGATGGGAGTGGCGAACTTCACGCCGAGCCGTTTGCCGGCAGCGCCGAGGATGGCCTCGAAGATCTGTCCCAGGTTCATACGCGAGGGAACGCCCAGCGGGTTGAGCACGAGGTCGACAGGACGTCCGTCCTCGAGGAACGGCATGTCTTCCATACGCACCACCTTCGATACGATACCCTTGTTGCCGTGGCGTCCGGCCAGTTTGTCGCCCACGCCTATTTTACGTTTCTTTGCCACATACACTTTGGCCATCTGCAGGATGCCTGAGGGCAGGTCGTCGCCGATAGTGATGGCAAACTTGCGGCGTTTCATTTCAGCGTCGAGGAGTTTGAACTTGCGTATGTAGTTCATGATGAGCTGCGAGATAAGCATATTGGTATGCTCGTCCTCGGTCCATCCTCCGGTCTGCACACCCTCATAGACGAGTTCCTTCAGACGGGCGGCAGTAAACTTGGTGCCCTTTGTGATAACCTCAGCGCCGGTGTAGTCTTTCACGCCCTGGCAGTTGTGGTTCTTGGTGAGCTGAAGCAGCTTGTCGACCAGTATGTCGAGCAGGTCGTCGTTCTTGGCCTTGTACTCCTCGTCGATCTTGGCCTGGAGCACCTTGTCTTGTTTCTTCGACTCACGCGTCTTGACGGCGCGCTGGAAAAGTTTCTTGTCGATGACGACACCGCTGAGCGAGGGATTGGCCTTGAGCGACGAATCCTTCACGTCGCCGGCCTTGTCACCGAAGATCGCGCGGAGCAGTTTCTCCTCAGGCGAGGGGTCGCTCTCTCCCTTCGGCGAGATTTTTCCGATAAGGATATCGCCGGGCTCCACACGGGCTCCCACGCGGATGATGCCGTTATCGTCGAGGTCCTTCGTGGCCTCTTCGCTCACATTGGGGATATCGCTGGTGAACTCCTCCATACCGCGCTTGGTCTCGCGCACATCGAGCTGATATTCGTCTACGTGCACACTGGTGAGGATATCCTCGCGCACGAGGCGCTCGGAGAGCACGATGGCGTCCTCATAGTTGTATCCCTTCCAAGGCATGTAGGCCACAAGCAGGTTGCGTCCCAACGCCAGTTCACCGTTCTCAGTAGCATAGCCCTCGGTGAGGATCTGTCCGGCATGCACGTGCTGCCCTTTCTCACAGATAGGTCTCAGGTCGATGGTCATGTTCTGGTTGGTGCGGCGGAACTTGGGTATGCGGTACTCCTTGAGGGCGGGTTCGAAGCTTACGAACTCCTCCTCCTCGGTACGGTCGTAGAGGATACGGATGGTGGTGGCATCGACATACTCGATTACGCCCTCACCTTCGGCCACCACCATGGTGCGTGAGTCTTCGCACACCTGCTTCTCAAGTCCGGTGCCCACGATGGGCGCATCGTTGTGGAGCAGTGGCACTGCCTGGCGCATCATGTTGCAACCCATGAGGGCGCGGTGTCCGTCGTCGTGCTCGAGGAAGGGGATAAGTGCCGCCGACACGGAGGCTATCTGCTGGGGCGACACATCCATGAGGTCCACTTTCTCGGGCTCCACCACGGGGAAGTCGGCGTCGAGGCGGCATTTCACCACGTCGCGCACGAAGGTGCCATCCTCTCTCAAGGGGGCGTTGCCCTGGCCAATATAGTGGCCCTGCTCTTCCTCGGCAGTCAGATACACCACATCGTCGTTATTCAGGTCCACGGTCTTGTCGGCCACCTTACGATAAGGAGTCTCGATGAAACCGAGGTCGTTGATGGTGGCATAGACGCAGAGCGAGGAGATAAGACCGATGTTGGGGCCTTCAGGGCTCTCAATGGGGCAGAGGCGTCCATAATGTGTATAGTGCACATCGCGCACTTCGAAACCGGCACGTTCGCGGGAGAGACCGCCGGGGCCCAGGGCAGAGAGACGGCGTTTGTGGGTCACCTCGGCCAGCGGGTTGGTCTGGTCCATGAACTGGCTCAGCGGATTGGTGCCGAAGAAGGAGTTGATGACACTCGATATAGTTTTGGCATTGATCAGGTCGACCGGTTTGAACACATCACTGTCGCGCACGTTCATACGCTCACGGATAGTGCGGCTCATACGGGCCAGACCGATGGAGAACTGCGAAGCCAGCTGCTCGCCCACCGTGCGCACACGACGGTTGGAGAGGTGGTCGATATCGTCGACCACGGCATTCGAGTTGACCAATTGTATGAGATATTTAATAATCTCAATGATATCTTGTTTCGTCAGGATGCGCTCATCCATATCCGGATTCAGATTCAGTTTCTTGTTGATGCGGTAGCGTCCCACCTCACCCAGGTCATACCTCTTGTCAGAGAAGAAGAGGTTCTGTATCAGGTCGTGGGCAGCAGCATCATCGGCAGGCTCGGCATTGCGCAACTGGCGGTAGATATACTGCGCAGCTTCCTTCTCCGAGTTGGTTGTGTCTTTCTTCAGTGTCTCGAAGATAATGGAATAACGTCCGGCCATGTCGTCTTCCTTGTGAAGCAGGATGATGGGGTTGCCGCTGTCGAGGATATCCTGGGCGTTCTGCTCGGTAATCTCGGTGTCGCGGGGCAGGATCACATCGTTTCTCTCGATGGAGATAATCTCACCGGTATCCTCATCGTTGAAGTCCTCAAACCAGCTCTTGAGCACATTGGCGGCCAGTTTGCGTCCGTACACCTCCTTGAGATTCTTCTTGTTCACCTTGACCTCCTCGGCCAGTCCGAATATGTCGAGGATATCCTTGTCAGACTCGTAGCCTATGGCACGGAGCAGTGTGGTGACAGGAAGTTTCTTCTTACGGTCGATGTAAGCGTACATCACGTTGTTGATGTCGGTAGCAAACTCTATCCACGAGCCCTTGAAGGGAATGATGCGGGCCGAATAGAGCTGGGTGCCGTTGGCATGCTGGCTCTGTCCGAAGAACACGCCGGGCGAGCGATGCAACTGCGAGACCACGACACGCTCAGCACCATTGATGATAAAGGTGCCGTTGCTGGTCATATAAGGTATAGTGCCCAGGAAGACATCCGAGATTACGGTATGGAAATCCTCATGTTCAGGGTCGGTGCAATAGAGTTTCATCTTCGCCTTGAGAGGCACACTGTATGTGAGGCCGCGCTCCAAGCACTCCTCGATGGAATATCTGGGCGGATCGATGAAATAATCAAGAAACTCGAGCACGAAATTGTTCCTCGTGTCGGTGATGGGGAAATTCTCTGAGAACACCTTGTAGAGTCCGTCGTTCTTGCGGAGCTCGGGAGGCGTGTCGAGTTGGAGGAAATCCTTAAACGACTTTAACTGCACATCGAGAAAATCCGGTATGGGCAACGGATTCTGCACCTTGGCAAAGTTAACTCTGTTGTCGACGATTTTAGAAGTCATTAAATAGATAATTTGATTTCGCCTTCCTTTTATGGAGGCACAACATTAAAAGACACAAAATGGTTAAGAATCCCTTACTGAGAGACTCTTAACCAAATAAAATATCCAGAAGAGGCACGGGATGCAGGCATCCCGGCCTTAGTGATTCGTGTGATTATTTCAGCTCAATCTTGGCACCCTCGGCCTCGATGGTCTTCTTCAGGTTCTCAGCCTCGTCCTTGGAGACATTCTCCTTCAGGGTAGAGGGAGCGCCGTCGACCAGCTCCTTAGCCTCTTTCAGACCAAGACCGCAAGCCTCTTTCACGACCTTCACGACCTTCAGCTTGTTGGGACCAACCTCAGCGAGCACCACATTGAACTCGGTCTTCTCCTCCTCAGCGGGAGCACCGGCGGCGCCGGGAGCGGCAGCCACGGCCACAGCAGCAGCTGCGGGCTTGATACCATACTCTTCCTCGAGGACCTGAGCCAACTCATTCACTTCTTTCACTGTCAAACCTACCAATTGCTCGGCAAGTGCTTTAATATCTGCCATTGTATTAAAAATTTTAATTGTTTTTACTAATGATGATTTTTTGACTTTGAAAATTATTCAGGACGCTCGCCTAAAGTCTTCAGCACACCATGAATGGTGTTTGCGCCTGACTGAAGAGCAGAAACAACGTTCTTGATGGGCGACTGCAGCAGAGCCACAACGTCGGCCAGCATCTCGTCTTTGCTCTTGAGCGAAGCCAGCTCCTCGAGCTTGTCGGCACCCATATAGATGCTCTGCTCGGCATAGGCAGCCTTGAGGGCGGGAATGCCCTGCTTCGTATAGTCCTTCAGCATGCGGGCAGGCACATTGGCTGTCTTGGTGAACAGCACGGCGGTGTTGCCCTTAAGAGCCGGGTAGATAGGTTCGAAATCGATGTCCGAAGCCTCGAAAGCCTTGTGGAGCAGCTTGTTCTTCACCACCACCATCTTGATTTCGCTCTTGAAGCACTTGCGGCGCAGAGCGCTGGTGTCGGCGGCATTCAGTCCGGTCACGTCGACCAGATAGAAATGCGGATACTCCTTCAGTTTCTCACCGAGCTCAACAATAATAGTATCTTTTACTTCTTTTTTCATTTTTTACACGTTCGATTTAGGTTATTCGACAGACTTCGGATCTACCTTGATACCACGACTCATCGTGCTCGAAATAAAGATACTCTTGATATATGTACCTTTGGCAGCAGCGGGTTTCAGCTTGATTACCGTAGAGATAAACTCTTTGGCATTCTGGAAAATCTGGTCCGGTGTGAAGGTTACTTTACCTATAGAGGCGTGCAAGATACCGGTCTTGTCGACCTTGAAGTCAATCTTACCCTGTTTCACCTCACGCACTGCCTTGGCCACATCCATGGTAACAGTACCGCTCTTGGGGTTAGGCATGAGTCCGCGCGGACCGAGAATACGTCCGAGAGGACCTACCTTGCCCATACATGAGGGCATGGTGATAACCACATCAATGTCGGTCCATCCACCTTTTATCTTCTCGATATACTCATCGAGACCTGCATAATCAGCACCTGCTTCGAGAGCAGCAGCCTCGGCATCGGGTGTGCAGAGACAGAGCACGCGCACCACTTTACCAGTGCCGCAGGGCAGCGACACAACGCCGCGAACCATCTGGTTGGCCTTACGGGGATCCACACCAAGCCGCATGTCGATATCGACAGATGCCTCAAACTTGGTAGTAGTGATTTCCTTAACCAACTCGGCAGCTTCCTTCAGCGTATATACCTTACCTGCTTCAATCTTATCGGCTACTGATTTCTGATTTTTTGTCAGTTTCTTCATTTTCTTAATTGAAGTTTAAGATTTATTCACCAGGGAAGTCGCCTTTTACAGTGATACCCATACTTCTTGCAGTGCCGGCGATAAGTCTCATGGCAGATTCGATGGTGAAGCAATTGAGGTCGCTCATCTTGTCCTCTGCGATGGCCTTTACCTGGTCCCAAGTCACAGAAGCTACCTTCTTGCGATTGGGTTCAGACGAACCACCCTTAATCTTGGCTGCCTCCATGAGCTGCACAGCGGCGGGAGGTGTCTTGATTATAAAGCTGAAAGACTTGTCGTTGTAATAAGTGATAACGACAGGAAGAATCTTGCCTGCCTTATCCTGGGTCCTGGCGTTGAACTCCTTGCAGAATCCCATAATGTTGATACCCTTTGAACCAAGGGCCGGTCCTACGGGAGGTGAAGGATTTGCAGCGCCACCCTTAATCTGTAATTTGATTAATCCAGCAACTTCTTTAGCCATTGTCTTATTTGTTAATAATTGATTTTATAAAAGAGCAACTACCTGCGTAACCAAGTATTACTCTTTTGAAACCTGCATAAAACTGAGTTCGAGCGGAGTTTTCCGTCCGAAGATCTTGACCATCACCTTCAGTTTGTGCTTCTCGTTGTTCACCTCTTCGATGATGCCCGAGAAACCGCTGAAAGGACCGTCCGTCACCTTGACAGTCTCGTCGACAGCGAACGGGATGATGGTCTCATCCTCCAGTTCCTTGTCTTCGGCATTGCCAAGCATACGGTTGATGTCCGACTGCTTCACCGGCGAGGGATTGTCGAGTCCGCCCAGGAAACCGAGCACGTTGGGCATGAAGCGCAGGTCGTGCGCCACATCACCTTTCATCTCGGCCTCGACGAAGACATATCCCGGCAGTGACACTTTCTCTTTCAAGATTCGCTTACCGGCACGCTGAATAGTGTGCTTCTCCGTAGGGACAAGCACACGCGACACATATTGGCTCAAAAGTTCATTGTGCTTAAGCTCAGCCTCTATGTACTCTTTAACCTTGAGTTCCTTTCCGCTGACAGCTTTCAGCACATACCAATTTTTTCCGGTCTGGCTCATCTTTCTTTAAGAAAACAATGAATAGATAAAGTGCATGCAGTTCTTAAACACCACGTCCATCAAGAACACCACCACGGCAATGACTAGGGAAGCAGATAAAACAACCATTGCACTGTGGGTCAGCTCTTTGTAAGATGGCCATGTAGTCTTATGCGCAAGTTCGTCGTAACAATCCTTGCAATAATTAATGAATTTCTTCAGCATAACAATTATTGTTTAGCACGGGAAGGAGGACTCGAACCCACGACCCTCGGTTTTGGAGACCGATGCTCTACCAACTGAGCTATTCCCGTAAAAAAGTTCCCGCAGTCTGCCGACCAGGTTGCGGGAACCTATAGTCAATCTAATTGATTAGTCTTCGTAAACCTCGGTGATCTGACCGGAACCAACGGTACGTCCACCCTCGCGGATAGCGAAACGGAGACCCTTGTTCAGTGCCACGGCGTAGATGAGCTCAACATTGATCTCAACGTTGTCACCAGGCATCACCATCTCAATGCCTTCGGGGAGAGAAATCTCACCGGTGCAGTCCATGGTGCGGAGGTAGAACTGAGGACGATACTTGTTGCCGAACGGAGTGTGACGGCCACCCTCTTCCTTCTTCAGCACGTAGATAGAAGCCTTGAAGCGCTTGAAGGGCTTGATCTGACCCGGATGGCAGAGCACCATACCGCGCTTGATCTCGTTCTTGTCAACACCGCGGAGCAGCAGACCCACGTTGTCACCAGCCTGACCCTCGTCGAGAATCTTACGGAACATCTCAACACCGGTAACCACAGACTTTCTGTCCTCACCGAGACCGAGGAGCTCAACCTCCTGGCCAACCTTCACGACACCAGTCTCGATACGGCCGGTAGCCACGGTACCACGACCAGTGATGGAGAACACGTCCTCAACAGGCATAAGGAAGGGCTTATCGATGTCGCGCGGGGGCTCCTGAATCCACTCGTCAACAACGTTCATGAGCTCCATAACCTTGTCTTCCCACTTGGCAACACCGTTCAGGGCGCCGAGGGCAGAACCACGGATGATAGGAGTGTCATCTTCGAACTCATACTGAGCGAGAATCTCCTGAACCTCCATCTCAACGAGCTCCAGCATTTCCTCGTCGTCGACCATGTCGCACTTGTTGAGGAACACAACCAGACGGGGCACGTTTACCTGACGGGCGAGCAGCACGTGCTCACGGGTCTGAGGCATAGGACCATCGGTAGCAGCCACCACGAGGATAGCACCATCCATCTGAGCAGCACCAGTAACCATGTTCTTCACATAGTCGGCGTGGCCCGGGCAGTCAACGTGAGCATAGTGACGCTTCTCGGTCTCATACTCCACGTGAGCGGTGTTGATAGTAATACCGCGCTCCTTCTCCTCGGGAGCGTTGTCAATCTGGTCGAAAGACTTCACCTTATCCTTGTTAGCCTCGATCTTCTCGGCAAGCACCTTAGTGATGGCGGCGGTCAAGGTAGTCTTACCATGGTCCACGTGACCGATGGTACCGATGTTTACGTGCGGTTTAGTACGCACAAAATTCTCTTTTGCCATTGCTTTTTCTTACTATTTTAGATATGAATGAATAATCGTGTATTTTTCTGCTTCTCTTGACACGAATCAGTAGAGCTGTAACTGAGATTTGAACTCAGGACCTCTTCCTTACCAAGGAAGTGCTCTACCACTGAGCTATTACAGCATTGCATGAGCGGAAAACGGGACTCAAACCCGCGACCCCCAGCTTGGAAGGCTAGTGCTCTATCAACTGAGCTATTTCCGCAGGAGTATTTCTACTGATGTGGGTGGTGATGGATTCGAACCACCGAAGGCGAAGCCAACAGATTTACAGTCTGCCCCATTTGGCCACTCTGGAAACCACCCTTGTTCTTGAGACCGCTCTTTTTTTGAGCTAAATCGTTGCAGCCGTTTAAGCTATCAACGGGTGATGTCTCTTAAACGGCTGCAAAGATACGCATTATTTTTTAACCACCAAAATTTTTCGTGTTTTTTTTATCGATTTCTGAGTTTTTCTTTGAATTTGGTGAGTTGCACCTTCATAGAATCGACACATTGGTCTACACTTTCCTCAAATGTATCGCATGTTTTCTCCACGAACAGTGTCTGTCCCGGCACTGCCACGGTGAGGCTGGCTTCTTTGTTGAGCGAGGTGGCCGGTTTGACTACTTTCAATTGCACTTCCACGTTCTGAATGTCTTCGAACGATTTTTGCAGTTTTTCCACTTTTTTCTGGATAAAGGCTTCCAGTTTCTCAGTAGCGTCGAAGTGTATCGACTGAATTTTGATTTCCATAGTTACCTCCTGTTTTTAAAGGTTAAGCCCTGGGATGGGCATTGTCATATACTTTTTTCAACTGCTCATAGGTTGTGTGGGTGTAGATCTCTGTCGTCGACAGGCTCTCATGCCCGAGCAGTTTTCTCACACTTTCTATTCCGGCGTCATGGTTAAGCATGGCGGTGGCGAACGAATGCCGGAGCACGTGGGGCGACTTTTTCTTGCGGGTGGACACTTTTCCGATTTCCTTCTGCACCAGGTAGCGCACCTGCGAAGCGTTCATGCGCCCGCCTTTGGGTGTCACGAACAGGGCGCTGTCCTCTTTTGTCACGCTCCGGTCGCGCAGCTCCATATACCGCTCTATTTGTTCCCGCAGTTCCCGGCCGAAGGGCACCACGCGCTGTTTGTTGCGTTTTCCGGTCACCTTCACCTCCATTCTTTCGAAGTCGACCTGCTCATCGTCGAGCGATACGAGTTCGGAGAGTCGCAGACCCGTCTCGTAGAACATCATAATAATAGTACGCGCGCGCACGCTGATGAAGTCCTCTTTTTCGGCCGTATTGTCGAGCAGGCAGTCCAGCTCGCTCTCTCTCACATACTGCGGCAGCACCTTCTGCTTCTTGGGTCCCCGCACCTGATGCGCCGGGTCGTGGTCTACGAGTCCCCTTGCCAGAGCGAAACGAAAAAAGGAACGCAGTGCACTCAATCGACGATTGATTGATGTGGCAGCGTTTCCTTTATCCATCATGCTCTCCATCCAGTTGCGGATGACATCGGAGTCTACTGTCTCCCAAGAGAGCTGATTGTCCAAACCCTTAAAGTACGACTCGAACGACGCGAGGTCGTCGCCGTAGTTATGCACAGTAAGCGCAGAGTAATTGCGCTCATAGAGCAGGTAGTTCAGAAAATCCTCAATCAGCATTGTTGCCTAAACCGTCTGTTTCGGCAACGAAAATACTAATTATTCTCCAAACCGCCAAATTTTCCGGGAAATTTTATTCCTCGTTGTTTCTCAATTTCTGCACATAGATAGCCTTTTCCATCTTGAGGCGCTTCAGGACAGAGGGCTTGGTGAACTGCTGGCGTGCGCGCAACTCCTTCACGATGCCTGTCCGCTCGAATTTTCTCTTAAACTTCTTCAATGCTCTCTCGATGTTCTCGCCATCTTTAACTGGTACAATAATCATACTTTTTTGTGTAATATTTTAATTGTTAGACTTAAATTTTCGCGTTTTCGGAAATGTGGGTGCAAAATTACATCAAATTTACTTATCCGACAAGTTTTTGAAAGATTTTTTTATTGTTTTGTGTTGAAAAACAGTTATTTCGCCACCGGAAGGGTATTTTTCCTCAACCATTGGCGCACATCCTCGTCGAGATACGGTGCCAGCCGCTCATAGACCATTTGGTGATAAGCATTGAGCCAACTTATTTCCTCATCGGTGAGCCGACCGAGGTCTACAGGGCGCAGGTCGATGGGACACAGCGTAAGACTTTCGAACTGCAGGAATGTACCGAAGTCGTTATTTATATAAGGTGTGACCAGCAGGGTGTTCTCTATTCTCACCCCGAAGCGTCCCTCCACATACACGCCCGGCTCGTCGGTCACGGTGAGTCCCTCTACCATGGGAGCAGGTTTATACTCCATCCGGATTTGGTGCGGTCCTTCGTGCACATTGAGGTAAGCCCCCACCCCATGGCCGGTGCCGTGCAGGTAGTTGAGTCCCTCGCGCCACAGTTCCTTGCGGGCCACGGCATCGAGCTGGGTGCCGCTGGCGCCGGAGGGGAACTTGAGCAGTTCCAGTTGGATGTGCGCCTTGAGCACCGTGGTATAGACCTGGCGTTCCTCCTCGGTCAGCGGTCCAAGGGCAATGGTACGTGTTATGTCGGTGGTGCCGTCGAGATACTGTGCGCCCGAGTCGAGCAGGAGCAGCCCCTCCGGCTTTAGCGGCACATCCGTTTCCGGAGTGGCCTCATAGTGCACGATGGCGCCATGTTCGGCATAGGCCGCGATGGTATCGAAAGAGAGTCCCTTGAAGAGCGGCTGCTCGGCCCGCAGAGCGGTCAGTTTCCGGTCCACCGTCATCTCTGTCTGGCCTCCGGCTTCCACAGCGGGCAGCAGCCAGTGGAGGAAACGCACCATGGCGATGCCGTCGCGCAGCATGGCCTGGCGGAAGCCCTCTATCTCAGTGGCGTTCTTCACCGACTTCATACCCGGCACGGGCGAAGCGGCGGCCACCGCCTTCTCTTCTGCCGTGCGGAAGAGCACCTCGTTCACCTCGGCCGGGTCCATCAGCAGGGCATCGCCCTCATAGCCGGCCAGTTCAGCTTTCACCGCTTCATAGTCCATCAGTTCCACCCCGATGCTGTCGAGGTAGCGGAGCACCGCCCCATCCACCTTTCTGCGGTCGGTGAAGAGCACCGTGCGGCCGGGAGCGATGAGCAGATAGGCCACGAACACCGGGTTGCAGTGCACGTCGCTGCCGCGCAGGTTGAGTGTCCATGCTATGTCGTCGAGCGAGCACACCAGCATACCGTCGGCATGCAGGCCGCTGAGCCGCTCGCGTATGCGTCCCAATTTCGCCTCTGCCGTCTCGCCGGCATAGCACAGCGGATGCACCTCCACGGGATGCAGCGGAACTGCCGGCCGGTCGGTCCAGATTTCCTCGAGCGGGTCGGCATCGGTGACCAATGCGAACGGTCCCTCCGCAGCCAGACTCCGCCGCAGGTCGTCGGCCTCAGCGGCGGAGAGCACCATGCCGTCGACCCCCACGCGGGCCGGACCTTCTGTGCCCAACACCTGCGCCAGCCATGCCGCCACCGTAGGAGTGCCCGCCACACGCTCCTTCATCAGCATAAACTCCGTGCCGTCCAACTGCTGCGTGGCGGCTATGAAATAGCGCGAGTCGGTCCACAGGGCCGCCTCATGGAGCGTGACTACCGCCGTGCCGGCCGAGCCGTTGAAGCCGGAAATCCACTCACGGCCCTTCCAGTGGTCGGGCACATACTCGCCATGATGCGGGTCGGTACTGGGGAATACAAAAGCACTTATCTGGCGGGCGCTCATCCATGCGCGCAGCGCCCCAAGCCGGTCATTAATCTGGGTGTTTTTCATTGTCATTGCTCCTTATTTTCTCACTGTTTTCTGTCCGTTCATGATTACGACGCCCTTGGTGTAGTCGGTGGCAGGTGTGCCGTCGATACGGTAGGCACGGGTGGAGCCCTCACGCGGCATGGCATTGGCCGGGCTGCCCACATTCTCCACACCGCTCGTCTTGGCGACAAACTCGGCGCGCGCCCTTTCCAACTGGCCAATAAAGCGCTCGTGGTTGCGTATCATATGGTAGAGCACGGTGCCGGCCATCCTGCCCGCATCCACGTCGCTCTGCCAGTGGTAACCGGCGATGACGCGGCTCTGGCCGAACTCATAGCCACGGGTCAGCAGACCCTGCATAGCCTCCGGCGAAGTATTGATGTCGGCCAGCAGCAGCGCCGATGTCCAGCCGAGCACCGTGTGGCCCGAGGGATATGAGCCCTCATAGCGGTGCTTGTCTTCCTTCTCGGGCACGATGGTGCCCTCGTTGTAGTAGGCATAGGGACGCTGGCGGTTGAAGTAGACCTTCGCATCGGAGTAGATGCTGTCGCACGAGGCGCACACATCCTGCAGGATGCTGTAAATCTCGGGCGTATCCTCTTTGGTAATTTCCAGTCCGAAGATGCCGCCGAACTCCTCGATGATGGTAGCCATGCTGTACACGGCATCGCGCTTGGCCTGAGCGCAGCGTGCCTCGTCGAGCCGCATCAGCTTGCCCCAGAGATACTGCGACTGGTCGGCCACGAACCGTGCCGACTCAAACTCCGGCGGTGCCGGCAGTATATACGCCATGTTGGGCAACTGGGCCTTTGTGAAATACGCGTGTCCGTTCTTCTCGTCGCCGGCCGCCTGAACGGTGGCCATGCCGCAGAGCAGGGCTGCGGCCATCATAACAAGAAATCTTTTCATTATTATATTTTTACTCGTTTTTCTTTATTTGCACTCCATGCAGCCCAAGGGGTGCATTTGTAGCGGGAAGAGACAAATCTATCGGCTGCAAAGATACAAAATAATCTTCTCCCTCTTCAATGATTCTCTTTTTCTTTTTACGACACACGCAAACCAAGGCATTTGAAATGGTCAAAACATCTTGACAGTCGACTCCCATCATGCTGACATCCCAACCCCCTCATTTTTTACAATTAGTGCTATCTTTGTCCTGTCAAACCAATAATTCAAATGAATATGAACAGCATCCAGAAATTTTCAGAAGCTCATCCCGACATGAAGTTCATAGTAGAAATGTATGTGATAGGCAGCGCCGAGCAGTTTGGTGAGGACTGCCGTTTTGAGATTGCCACGAACCAAAAAGAAGAGGCCAACTTTGCAACCCAATACCAGGAAAAGGGTTTCAAGTTGGTCGATGCCAACCACTTCGGCTCCATGCGTGGTGATGTAAGTGCCTGTATGATGGTTTTCAAGAAGAAACGCTAACTCGTAAAAACGATTGCTATGCACAGACGACTGATGACCGAAGAGCAAATCTATCATATGCGCTATGTGCAGTGGGTGGTGTATGGTGAGCGCTACGACCTCAAGACCGACCTTTTCCTTTATCCGGGACAGTTCGGCGTTGAGGGTTTTCCCCGTTACATCCTTTTTCGCAACGGATACGACCGAGACGACCCCGATGCCATCCCTGTCACGGTGGACAATCATCCTGTCGTTCTCTCCGACAAACGATGTCGCATTTCCGATGAGGATTTCTCCACTCTCTGCTCATGGATAGCCTCACATCGGACTGAAATTAATGCCCTCATGGATGGCAGAATCAGTCAGCGACAGTTCATTGACCAGACCTCCAACGGGCCATCGGTCAAGGTGGAAATTGAAGACGGACTTCTCCTGCCGATGCGCCAAGTCACCTCTATGCGAATGTTAGAGCCCGATTACATTCTTTTCCTACTCGAATACTTTTGCTTGTTCGACAAATCCGCTACTTGTTTCAATGTCGATGTGTTTGTGGCCGACCAGGACATCTGCGAGTATGGCGAGATACCATTGGTGGTGCTCGTTGGCAATGGCTATGGGGAAATCGCCGACTATCAATGGGACTGCATTGCCGTCACCGTGGCCGAGCACCCTGTGGTCGTGTCCGCCACCGAGATCCGCATCGCCAGGGAAGATTTGGATGAGGTCTGTCAGTGGGTATCAGCCAACCGTCATGCCATCAAGGCGTTGTCGGTCAGCGCTGACCACCGACCCGTATCCCAGTCATTGAAAGGCTGGCGTAAAGGGAAGGAAAAGCAATAGACAGAGAGATGGACTTTCACATGCGTGAAGACCATCCCTCTGTCTTTTATCCTATCGAACAAATATGCTTGAATTTTGAAAAGCCACGGTTTGCCCTATAAGCCTCCACACATCCTTTCGGCACATATACTATAGCGGTATTGAAGACATGCTCATCGAAAGCGTTATTTTCGATGCTGATATTTTCAGGTGTGTGGCTGCTGAAATGCAAATCCTCCAGCAGAGGGCAGAAACGGAATGCTTTGCTGCCTATAATATTGAGCGAAGCGGGGAAGTTGGCAGTCTTCAACCTATAGCAATATTCAAACGCCTTTTCCTCGATGCTCATAAGGGTAGAGGGGAAGTCTACCTTCTGAAGATGATGGCAGCCATTGAATGTCTCCGCCCTGATGACCGGCAAGATGTCAGGTAGGTGAACATTGCTCAGTTGCCGACAGTTTCTGAAAGCGCCGGCTCCGATATAGCACACACTTTGTGGAATTGTGATGTCGGTAAGGTTGGTCAAGCCACAGAAAGCCTCATCGTTGATGAATGTCGCCGTCTCGGGAATGGTGAGTTTCTTGATGTATTTGTAGTTGGCACCCATGATGACCTTGTTTGTCTGTGGCAACATCACCTCATAAGAATACTCCTCTGTGTCCATATTCTTCAATTGTCTGTACCATTTGCGGGCTTTCCTCAGGTATTCCATCATACTCTTGTTGAATCCCACGGCCTGTCGCAAATAGCCGATAAGCGCTTTCGTACAGATACCCCTAAACTCGATAGTGAAATTGGGGAAATCCGAGAAAAAATGAAATAATATCTTTTTGCCTTTCCAACCATAAGGATCTTCAAGGCGACAGGTGTTGCCTTGAATATCGATAATGAGGTCGTTTCTTTCAGTCAAAAAGACCGAACTGTCTTTGTCTAGCTCTTTAATGGCAGACCTTACCTGGCCGTATTCGGGCCACAAGGCGTCGTGGTCGGCCTCCGTGACCAGAGTGATGTATTTTTTTGTTGCAATCAGCCACGACCGCGCTACTTCCCTGAACATGCGTTCCTCATCAAACCTTTTTTCTATACACCTTTTCACTTTTTCTTTCAATTTCTCGTCATCCAACAACTTGAAGGTGATGTCATCGGCGACAATCCCACACATGTTGTCCATGCGTTGCCTTTTGCTATAATATAAGAATTCCTCCTTCCTCAGATTGTAGTCGGCTACCATCTCCATGAGAAGCGTGGCGGTGTCAAGATGATTAAACTCGTCCTGGTCGTATTCCATGTTGTCACAATGTTTCATTCTCCCTATATATGGAAAGACAAGATAGTTGGAAGAGTCCTTTTTGTCATCCCGGTAGCATTTCTTGATGCGCACGACGATCTCCTCCAAATGGATGTCGGCAATTTCCTTTACATCTTTATAGGTTTGCTTATAGTGTGCACTATACCTCACGTCTGTTTTTATGGAAAGCGTTCTCGTGTCTGCGCCCAGGGCTTCGAGGCGTCTTCTCAGTCTCTCTTCCGAAAAGGAACTGTTGTCATCAGAACTGATGAAGGGATTGCTGTCGCAGATATGTCTGCGATGAAGCACACTAGGGCTGACATTATTGGGTCCTTCGCTGAAAACTTGCTTTTTTATATCCTCCGTAGAGAGATGTCTTGCCAGGATTGACTTGTATCTTGCTGGCCACAGTTTCCTGCGTCTTACACTTTCTGCGTCCCAGAATTCGTTGAAATTATCAAGGTTTTTCATTTTTGTCATTATTAGTTTTGTAATAGACATACCCGTCCTGTTTTCCGTAGATCTTCACAATGTCTAAACATTTCTTCATTGTCAATCACCCAAAGCACCTTGGTGCGAAAATGCGGTGGTAGTTCCGGTGTGGGCGCATACCCATCAGTGATGATGATGAGTCCGTCATACTCTTGGTGTTCACTCGCATAATCGATAGGAGCCTGAAAGTTGGTGCCGCCACGGCCTTTCACCTTCAACTCACGCTTGTTTTTGTCTTTCGATTTGAAGACGACAGGTTCGCCTTGTACGACATAGTCGAACATCAGTATGCTGATTTCTTGTATGCCATATTTGAAGAACGATGTGATGACACGTAAGTAGCGGCCCAGGTCTTCGCTGCCCACCGAACCGCTGGTGTCGATGGCAATGAGCAGTTTTGTGGTGAACTCATAACGGCTTCCCATCTGTTCGAAGCCGAAACGTCGGCTAGGACGCATCCGTGTGAGATGGCGCTGTTGTGAGAGGATGCTGCTGCGAAACATGCGCAGCACGTTGCGATAGTCAATCTTTCCCTCGGCGGCTTTCCTGATCAGTTCCACCATTCCAAGAGGAACGCTCCCCCATTGGGTAGTCGACTGGATAAGTTCTTTGATTATCTGTTCCACAAACTGGTCTTCTTCCCACAAGGCGGTGTAATCAGCTTCACAAAGGTCTTCTGTGTCGCCAGGCCTATTACGGTTGCTTGAATTAATACGGTTGGTTGAATTAATAGGGTTGGTTGAATCGTCTGAATTGCATGAGCCATCAGACTTGTCTGTCTTTTCAGATTTCTCTGACTTTTCACATTTCTCTGACTTTTCTGACATTTCAGGTACATCCGACTTTTCAGACCCATCTGGCTTTTCAAAATCATCTGACTTTTCAGATTCCTCCGATTCCCCCGTGTTGGGAGAGTCCTCATGCCCATTGTCCTCTTTTTGCCGATTGTCATCCTGCGATTCTGAGTCGCTGTTCTTGTCAGGATTCCCATTGGTGTCTCCTTCGCTGGGATTATTACCATCTTTGTGCTGGAACTTTTCTTTCAGTCTTGAAATATACCACTCATAGTTTTTCCCCTCAGGCAGACCGGCTTCTGAGGGATGGGCCATATTGGCGGAGATGGTGGGATAGGCGGGCGCTATCACCATGTCGCTCGCTTTGTGTAGCACCACAGACTTGCAACCTGTTGGTCTGCGTGAGTAGGGATGTCCCAGAAGGATGCGTATCATCTCCACACCGAGCATGTTGGCAAGTCCCCGTTCATTCACGGCGTTGATCAGTTCGGGGTTGTACTCTATTCGTCCCTTGCCCGTGCGCAGCGGACACATGATGTTAGGGTTGATTGCCAGCTGATGCGTGCAATAGACCGAGAAGAACAGTGGTTCGATCAAGAACCACTGATCTGTTACCTTCTGTATGCGTTCACGAGCGGTCATAGCTGTTGAATGAAGGTGATGATTTTTTTGTAGGTACCGGGCAACTCTTTACTCAACCAGATCAGCATCTGTTTGTAGTTCGTGCCGTCGAGTAGTGACACGAAGTGGGCATAGGCTTCATGGTCTTTTTTCAGCAGATAGTCGTGATAGGCACTGACGTTTTTGCACAGAGTGTCATGGTCGATTGCAGAAGCCTTGTCGCTCTCGAAGAATCGTGCGATGGCATCGTTGAGTTGTGAGAACTCATGCAATTTGAAATGGTCGAGTCGTTTTTTCACTTTCTTGAAATCAGTGAGCACATCCACTGGCTGCAGCCCATCCTCTTTCATCGAGACAAACAGCATCGATGCAGCACGCACCCCCACAATGCCAGCCACGATAATCTGATGCATTTGGGAGGGGTTAGGCACGTTCTCCAGCAGCCTCGCCACCTTCTCCCAACCACGACGGTCGGGTGTTTTTTCCAGTCCTTCATACTCATTCTTGTCTCCCATGTTGTCGAGCATGTCGGGATGGCTGCTGATGAAGCGGATTACACGGTGGTCGAGCCCCTCGCGCTCTGCCCAATTCAGCCACTCCTTCTCCGTGGGTCGGAACGTGTAGATGTTGAAGCGCGACACCAAGGCCGGATCGAGGTCGGTGAGTTGGTATTCCTCGCCGTCGTTGCATGCCGAGATGATGCGGCTGCCGTCGGGCAGTGGCCTGCCTGCCAACTTGCGGTTCAGCACCAGGTCCATCACCGTCTGCAGGATTTCGGGCCGGGCACGGTTGAGTTCGTCGAGGAAGAGCACGATCGGCTTTCCGTCTGTGGGGAACCAGTAGGGAGGCATGAAGGTCGTCCTGCCTGTCATCTCGTCTTTGGTGGGCAGCCCGAGCAGGTCGCCCGGGTCGCTCATCTGTCCGAGGAAAAGGGTTTTCACGGTCATGTCCTTGGTCTTAAAGTAGTTGGTCAGTATCTGCGACTTGCCGATGCCATGCTTTCCGGTAAGCATGATGTTCTGCCACGACGGTGTCACATCGAGCACTGTCGTCAGTCCTTGCGTATCAATTGCTATTGCCATAATTTCAAATCTTAATTATTAAATTTCCTCCCAACCTTTTTTTACGTTGGCGGTTATCTCCTTTTCCATGAGCGTGCGAATCTGCTGCTCGTCCGACGAGTAGGCCATGTCGCGCTTAATCATCTCCTTGCGGCTGCTGCTGTAGTCGGTGTGATACAACACATAAGCGGGGAAACGGCCCGAAGCCTCCTTGTTGGTCTTCCAGAGCAGGAACTTGTGCAGCATCACCTTGCCACCCGTGATTTTCCTGAACACACGGCGCTCCAGCATTGCACTCTTTTCCAGTGAGCCGAGCTTACACTCCTGCTGCTCAAAGGGGCAGAGGTCGGAGAGTTGCGATACACGGATGTCGGTGGCCGACGGTGTCTTGTCCTCGCGCTCTCTGACAAACTGAAGGCCCAGTGCCGACACGCCAGGCGTCATGGTCTCCAAGGTCCATCCTGCCGCTTCGTCATAATCCAGCAGCGGATTGGTGCGTATCTTGTCGTCATTGCCACGGGCCACGAGTTCGATGACACTCACCTCGAACACGATTTTAGGCCTTACCATCTGATAGGCGATGCCCCGCGAGTCGGGCAGCACGTACTGCGACTCCACATGCATGTCACTCAGTCTGGATGCCAGGCTGGCACGGTCGTCATCGGCCAAGCTTCCCGACCCGACGGCAAACATCTGGAATGCGCCATCCTCGCGGCGCACGGCCATCATCAGGTCGCGCACGCCACGGTCGCCTGTGGTATAGCCAATGATGGCTGCGTCGATGGTATGGCGTGGTTTTACCTTCCACACGATAGGGCTTTCTGAGTGTATGACCAAGCCTTCCGCCCCCTCTTCATCAACCCACTCGTCGTAGATTGCCTGCACCTCGTCCTTGGTGCTGGCGCTGCGCATCTCCACGGGCTCGACACTTGAAGGTTGTGTGCCGAAGATGGTGCGGAGCATTTCGTGCGTCTCGCTGTAGTGGCTGGCTTGCCAGAGCTCACCGCCAAGACTGATGATGTCGAACGGGGCCAGACAGAGCTGATGGCGGAGTGTGTCGTCGGCCAGTGCGCGCTGCACATCGCCACATCTCTGCCGTCCGCCGTCAGGAGCCGGGAGATAGAGTTCTGCCGCCACTGCCACCTGGCTGATACCCGCCTTGACCACTGCCGCGTTGAAATCGTCGAGGCATTTTATTCCATCAGCCACCTGGCGGCCCTGCGAGTTGAGCATCGTCACCTCGCCGTGGTCGTAGAATACCACCTGCATGTGGCCGTCGATTTTCCGTGTTACGCAGAGCCGCTCACCCTCCACGCGCTGCTTCAGTTTGGTTCCCTCCACGAGCATGAATTTCCCTGCTACATTCTTCTTGTAGTCAATCGCTGTCTGTTTGTATGTCTGGTTCATATCTTTATAGTATTTATTGGGTTGAATAATGAAGATGAAATAAGACGCTAAACGATGGATTTCAGTTCCATGTTGGTGAGTCGGAGAATCAGGGCATATCTTTCGCCCTCCACACGGCCCTCGAGGAAAGCCCTGTAGGGAGTACCGCCATTGCTCATCACCAGCGGCGCCACACCTTTCTGTCCGCCGCCCACGAGCATCATGGCATCGGCATCGGCGAGCTTTTTCGCCATGTCGAAGAGGAAGTCATAGGTCAGGCCATTGACGTGCTGCACCTGGTAGCTCTTCCTGAAGACGAACATCCGCATGGCTTTTTTGCGCGGAATCATCTTGCCGGTCCACCGGATAGGCAGTCCGTCGCTGGCGATGTTGCACGTTGTTGAGGTCTCGGGGCGCACCTCCTTCTCGGTGCCGTCGGGCAAGAAGACATGCTCGTTTAGCGTCACCCCATAAGCCACTTGCTGATTGGGGGTGAGAAACACCTTCTTCAGCCCCTCCACACGCATGCCAAACTGCTCGATATCCACTTCGGGGTCGCCCTTGATGAGGGCCTCTGTCAGTTCATCACCGTAGGCGGCCATCAGGGCCAGGTCGGTGGTGTGCATGGTAGCCTTCACCGTGCGCTCCGACTTGCCTTTTCTTCCGTCTTCGGTTTTATAGACGGTGTTCTTCTTGCACGAAGTGGCACCAAAAGCCACCTCGGCGTCGCGTCTTGTCTCGTTGGATAGATTGATCTTTCTCATGATTGTTGGTGTTAAGGTGTGTGGTTGTTGAAATTGGGGGTCAGAACATGCCGAAGTCCAGGTCGTCGATATCCTCTTCCACCTCCTCGTTGTCATCGATAGTCGTCTCCTCGGCCAGTGTCAGGAGCGGGAACTCCTGGCGGCGGCCTGTGAAGAGGAAAAGTCCGCTTGGTGTGTTCATCAGATAGGCGTCGCTATGGCATGTGCCGCCACGGTAGCTGAAGTCGAACTTGTAGATGAAGTCGCCTACGGCCTCGGCCAGGGCGGGTGCCGCCAGCTGATAGACCGAGTCCCATTCATTGTCAAGGAATTCCTCCTCGGTGGCCGTCTCGTTCAGGTTCACCACCACGTCGAAGGTGGAAGGAATCTGTGGCAGGGGCATGCCGTCCTCGCCGTAAGCCATCAGCTCACTTCTCTCCACCCACCGTCCGTTCTCATCCACGGTGGCTTGCTTCAGTCCACCCGACGGTATGACCAGAGCATCATCAGCCGAGAGATAAGCGAAGCTGCAAGTGTCGCCATATCGGTCGGTGGCCACCAGGTTGGTCCAGCCATAAACCTTTTTCCTCTCGAGTTTCACAGGGGCTGCAGCATATTCGCAGCCTGCGATTTGGAATGTCAGTGCTTTTGCCATATTCGTATCTTTTTTATTGGTTCTGTATGTTTTGATGATGCAAAATTACGTTGAAAAAGAGTGGCTTCCAAGCATTTCCCGTCAATGGGTTTGTAATGCGGTGTCAGTAAAATCTTACACGGTTTTTGGGGTGTCGCAGCTCATTCCCGTGCCACTATTCTATCGTCAGTTTCAACTCTCTCGTGACTCTGCGCCAAGGGGCGCTGATACAACGCCGGGCAGCACCACCGATATCCTCCAGATTCACCGCCTTGAGACACTTCACCTGGCCAAAATCCGTGTCGGCCACCTCCACCATCAGCCGCTCATCGAAGTCGGCGTATTTCACGATGTAGGGGAGATCCTCTCTCGCACATACATACTGCCGGTAGGTCTCATTCAGCCTGTCGACATTGTCGAGAACCTTCCGGATGTCGTCCATGCGTCCCGCTTCCGACCAAGCCTTTATCATGTCGAGCACCCCCGCCTTCAGGCAAGCCAGATACGCCTGCCGTGTCTGTCCATAACCGCATGGGCTGTCGGCCACCCATACCTTCACCCGTCCGCGCCAACTGAGAAGGGTTTCCGTGGCTGGGTCAAGGTAATAGAGTTTTCTCGAGCCGATACTCTCGTCGGTGAAGCTGTTCGAGTCGGCTATCATCACCACCACATGCTTGCCGGTTTGCTTCACTATCTGCTCGGCGAAGAGCAAGGCATAGTCGTAACCGTCGGTGCGGGGGCTGCAACCGATGACAATGAGCTGGTGGGGCAAGGTTTTGAGGATGGCTGCCTGTCGGTTCATGTCATCGAGCATGTTGTCCCTGAAAGTCAGCACCTTGATGCTCCCAAGCCCGAACACACGGTCGGCCATCTCGCCAATAACGCACATCGGCCAATTGCCGTTGCCGTATGGACTGTAGAAAACGGCCAACGGCTGCGGCTGACTCTCCTTGCAGAAATTCTCCATCATCAGAGGGAGGCGCTCCTGCGACACTACTTTTACCTGATCATTCTTTTCCATTTCCTTATTGTTTTATTGATGAATAAATACCGTTTTAGAATCCTATGAGGGTCTACGCCCAATCTTTGCGTCTTGGGATATCGAATGAGAAATCATTCTGCATCAAGAAGGTAATGCCCAAGGCCATACCCCTGCAATACTTCTCATCGGTGATGTGATAAGACTCGCCGTTAAACTCCTTCTCCGGGAAGTACTTGCCATCCGCATCATTCTTCTCAAAGATGTCCTCACAAGGCTGCTCCGCTTTGTAAAATATCCGGAAGGAAGGGAACGTGGCTTTCAGCAACTCCATCACCACGTAAGCAGGAGCCCAATCTATTTCAATCGTCATGCTCAGCGTGTGGCCACTTCGCTGCAGTTTACTCCACTTGCCTCTACAGAAGCAGTATTTTGTTTTTTCGCCAAGCGCCATCACCAAGTAGCCCAGCCAAGTGGAGCCCCACTTGCAGGGCTTTTTGCGAGGCTGTTCTTGAATATTGTTCATGATAGCGAAAAGGCTGTCGAGTTCCTTCTTCTCGCCTTCTATCACATAACTGGCCAAGCACACGGGCTTCGCTGTTTTCTCACTGGTTTCAAATCTTCTCATAATCTTAATGGTTTTACGTTTTCTTGCGCAAAGATAGAGATTAGACAATGGTGAAACAAGCAAATCGCGTTAATCGGATGGGACTGCCCTGTCAGGTGTTTTGACAGGGCAAAATCCCTTGTCATAGAAGTCAGAATCCGATTCTTCTATGCGCTGGTCCGCTCAGCCGCTCGTTCTCGCAATATCCGCTCAGAACGGACAATAGCTGCTCGGAGTTGCCATAGAGGATGCTGTTGATGGTGTTTTTGCGTGCGATGTTCTCTATCTGTCCGCCACTGAAGTCATAGCGGGCAGCCAGGGAGCAAGCATCCTCCTCTGTGAGTTCGGGCACCATCATCTGCCAGATTTTGGCGCATACGGCGGCATCGGGCTTATCGAAGCGGATTTTATAGAGGAAACGGCGCTCGAAAGCCGGGTCGAAGTTGCCCTCGAGGTTGGTGGTGGCAATCATGATACCATCGAGCTGCTCCATCTCCTGCAGGATGATGTTCTGGATAGCATTCTCCATCTTGTCCACGGCACTCTCGGCATTGCTTCTCCGGGTATTGATGATGGCATCGGCCTCGTTGAACAGCAGGATGGGTGCGACCTCGCTCGCGGCCGCCAACTTGCGGTAGCGGTCGAATAGCGCCTTGATGTTCTTTTCCGAGTCGCCCACCCATTTGCTTTTGATTTTGGGCACGTCCACCACCATGATGTCGCGGCCCGTCTGTCGTGCTAGTTGATACACCGTCTCGGTCTTTCCCGTGCCGGGGCTGCCGTAGAAGAGGCATGCGAATCCGCAGCGGAAGCCTCGCTTCTGCATTCGCTCCCTGATTTGACAGTATTTGTCATGGTCGAAGAAATCCGTGAGTTCATCCACCTGGCGCTGGTTGCCGGCGGTATAGAACATCTCCTTCTGCTTCAGGGTGTCGGCCTTCATCACATCGTTCATCACCGGTTTCTTGGGTTTCAGTCCCAGCTCAGCCAGCAGGTTAGTTTTAGCCTCGTCGGTGAGCCTCAGGAGAGAGGTGTCGACCATGCCGTTATCACACTCAAACTCGATAAGTCCAAGTTGGCAAAGGGGATGCTTGCCATTGCGCAAGAGTTCTTTGTTCCTGAAGAAAGAACTACGCGAGGTATAGAGGCCTTCAATTTCATTGAACAGGATTCTGCTGTCGTCGAAATTGACAATTCGGTTGCAGAAGAAGAGCAACAACAGTTTATCCCGGGCGTCCAGATGCAGGCTTTGCACTTTGCTGGCGAAATCCACTTGTCGGTTGTCATTGAGAAGGCCTTCAATGTCGCCAGTCAGTTCTTCTACGCTGACGACCTCATCATTTAACTCAGCGAAACAAGCGTTCAACGTCTCAAAAAATTGTACACAATTCAGCCCCTGCCATCTAGGCATGACATAGACCTCGTTGTTCTTGAGGGCCTTGACCACAGCAGCCGGGATGTAGAACTCATTCTCGTCTCTCGCATTCACCTTCCTGAGCAGACGTCGGCTGAGCAATTCTTGTAGGTCTTTGTCCAAAGTGAGCACACGGATGGTATTGATGCCTAAGCTGTAGGCAAGTAAATCCATGGAGATTCTCCTGCCACCTGCACCCATGCAGGTGCAGAATATCAGGGCTTGCCGCTCGGTGATGCCGAACTTATCGGCAATGATTCCGAGGAGTTCCTTGACGTCGATGTCAGATTCTTCCTGGGGCGTTGTGTCTTCGTCCTTATCATAGCTTTTCAGGAAATCCACTATTCGCTCGATGATGTCGAGAAGCACCACCTCGCCATCACCAGCAGTGGTGGGTGTGGCGAGCAGTTTTCTAATCACACAACAGTTCTTGGACCATGAGCGCATGGAATTAACGTCGAAATTTTCACTCATCTTTTTTGCAGTTTTAAGTTTTACTGCTGCAAAATTAACAGGAGGAAATGATAGTGAAAAGCATTTTCTGTCAATCGGATTTGACCGCCGTGTCAGTGTTTTTCGACAGCTTATTTTTCGAGGGGAAAGGCGCTCTTGGAGACAAAAAATGCCGGGAACGAAGTTCTTTCCCGGCTGTGTTGCTCAATTCAAGCCTTTACGTATTTGGAGATAAAATGTTTTGGTTGGACATGAGATTCAATCTGTTTGCTTCTATCTATATTGCAGCTAAATGATTATGACACCTCCTTGTTCACATCCCATGAGCGTAAGGAAAGTACTGCTACCTCTCTATACCTGCAAGCAGAGTCGTTATAAAACTTGGGATGGAAGACCATGGGTGGAGCACATGGTGGGCACGTATGTGGTGGTGATGTCCCGGTGCCGACCAAACTAAATATTGGTCATCCGACCAATCGCCGTGCCCCTGACCGTCATACACAGGCGGCAGGCCTCCCACCACCCCCCAGAAAGCACGGTCATCCTCCACCACCACCACGATGTCGCCTTCACTGTGGTGTATCATCTCTTTTGGCCTGCCGAGGAAGGTGTAATCGTTTTCGGCATAGTTGCGCACCAACGACTCATCCTCCAATAGGGCGTGCACGAAGGTCCATTCCTTGACATATGTCCCAGCCGGCATCATCATACACAAGGGTTTCTGGCGCAGTAAGAAGAAAGGAAAGTGTCCCCCTTGGTTCTCACACAACTCCTCCATACTACAGATGGCATCTTCTTTGGTGGGGAAGACACCCACGAGGCTTTTCTGCAGGTTGCAAGGAATACAGCCTTCCGTCTCAAAGCATCGCAAGGCATCCTCCTGGTCCAATGGATTCGTCTCTATCCAGGCTTCCAGTTCGTAATAGGGCTGACTGTAGATGTGTGGATAAACTTGCAAGGTGCTTTGGGGGTCTCTTCGTTTCATAGCAGTTTTCCTTGAGGGGTTACGATACGTTGATGAGTGAGAGCGACATCCGCCCAAAACATTTTGATTCGCAGAATGTCTTGATGGCTGTAGAGACTTTCGCTATATAAATGTTGGAATGCCCGGCACATGACAAAATCGCCGTAGGGGTGCGGGCCACCGTAACTGAAGAGGAGCGATGAATTCACTTCGCACTTCCACTTCCACCCATCGTCCAGGGTGTAATCTGGGCTACCCGAGAACTCGACGTGCAGCAAGTCGCGCTCATCCACCTCCTCGATGATGGCCATCATCCGGCTGTAATCGGCGTCTGCTTTTTCATCACCAGTGGGTGTCTCTTTTTCTTCCCATCCTTCGGCAAAGATCCTGCCGCATACTTGGCAGTCGTTCGCCCATTCTTTCTCTTCGTCTTTCAGCCATGCCTCATAGAGCGCCATGATTTTCTTACATGCATCTCGGCTGAGATCCAGCAGAGTATCATTGATTTCAGAGAATCGGCAGAAAGTTTCCTCCGTCTGATGAAACATTTTGTCCATCAGTCGTTTCCTCGTCTTCAGAAGCAGTTGCAGACAGCGTCGTTCACCGCGTCTCGTCTGCCACCCATCCCAGCACTCATCCCGCCTGTATTGGTCATACATTTCCAAGACGCCCTCTTCTGTCTGCTGCAATATCTTCTCAGCATTGCAGTGTCTGTCGTGTGCGGCCAATAGAACATCACGCAAATGTTCGGGCACAAACCGATAGTCTGTGCCGAACATTTGGTAGAGGGTGGGAATGATGCCGTAGAATGCCATTTAGGGGATAAATCGAATAAGTTTCTTGTTAATCATATCCTTTGCGTCATTCTCCATATCACTATCAGGTTTAGTATTGTCTAATTCGTGTTTACCTTCTTCTTTTAAAGCACAATTAATTAAATCAATACTTTCAGAATATAACACATAAGCTATAGCTTTATATAATTCTTTTGAGTATTTTATACTCGCCATTTCGTTACCTTTATCTAGAATGAATGACACAAATTGAGGAGTCAATACAATATTCCAAAAGTTTGAGAAGAACAATGGATTGATAGCCCTACCCCAAATGTGAGAAATCATATAACCATAGCAATTGCGTTTGGGGTTTCCTGATGTTATATTGATTCCTGTGTGTTCCTTTAAATAGTCGCATATTGTTTGATTTCCATTCCTGTCTATCTGGACCTTTATGTCATTTTCTTTAAAATAATAATTACCTTGCTGTGTTTTATAAAATCCATCTTCTCGTTTTTGAAAGCGAACATCAACATGCTTGTCATCACAATAATTTTTTCCTGTTGAAAATCGAGCAGGTATTTTATCATTTCCTTTTATTTTTTTTGCTATTTCCTTAGCTCTAGTTTTCACCAATTCTTTGCTTGGAAAAAGAGAATGTGAAATCATGTAATTAATTAAAGAAGAATGAGAACTTTTAAGTAGTTCTGATAAAACCTTTATGCCATTGTATTCATAATTGATATAATCTGCTGGGATATATGAGAGGAAACGTTTATAAGAGCGCAGTCCACTTCTTTTTGATTGAAGTGTTTTCTTTTTATTGCCATTAGAATTAGCAATTTGGCGATCTAAATCATCTAGCAATTCTTTTACAATAGTTTTTGCATCTTGCAAATTGGTTACAGAAGATAATCGACTATTCTTATCAAGTGTGTTGATGTAAGAGTCATATTGTCCCCTTTTCTTACCTATATCATATAACCAATCATTGAAATCTTCAATTTGAAAAAATGAAATTGCCATAATTCTTTATTGTTTATATTGGTGAAAATTAATTTGACATCTTTTGTAATTTTAGTTATTCTCTAAGATAACCTAACCGTTGATGAATACTTACGGTATATAAATCTGCGATAGTAAAGGTTTTTCTTTCTATCAAGAGCATAAACTCCTAAACATTTAACAAAAGTCTCCTCTTCTGAAAAAGAAGTTGCCTTAGGGTCATTAACGGAATAGCAAGAGTAGACATTTATAATTTGGCCTTCCTTACAATTCAAAATTATGTCTGCAAGAAAATCAAATGATAATGATTCATCATGGGTATTTATCGATATCAGCCAATCGCCCTTTTCCCCTTCCAAATTGATCTCTTTTGCCAAAATTGCATCCATTTCTTTCTCGGCATAAGGAAGACATTCATAGATGAGAGTAGTGTACCGAGTAGGATCAAAGGCATCTACAGAGGCGTGACATCTCCATGATTTCCCATGTAGAACAATCATAGCATCACACCATCCTTGTAATGTAAAAAGATTCTTCTTTCCATCGATTTCTTCATCTCCCTGTTTTGTTTCAACCATGATGGAATCACCTTTTCCAATGGTCCCACGCTCCCGGTAATAGGATGCAGGATGCAGACACGTGATTGAATTCCCTATTTCTTCCAGAATGTCCTCAATGGAATTTTCTTGAAAAATGTCATCATCAAAAAAGCTCATAAGATATAAATATTACATGAATAAAATAATTGGTATATAACAGATAAGTCCCCCAACTACTCCTTCAGCAGCCACTGGGCAAAGAATTGGTCGTAGAGGGTGTAGGTGCCTAAGTCGAGGGTGATGAAGTCTTTATCCAACAGGCCCTTGATGGCACCCTGAACAGTGCTTGCCGTCAGTTTGTATCGCTGAAGGAATGTGCGAGACGTGACATTCGAGGCCTTCTTTTCCTTGCAGATGGCCATCAGCACCTCTTTCTGTTTAGGGGGCAACTGATAGAGCAGAGACTCATAGGCGAAGCTCTGCTGAGCGATAATCTGTTGTATTGCGGTCTCCATTCTGTCTGGGGTGCAGAGCGAACTGGTATCCGTCAGGGTGAACAGGGCATTGAGCACGGACTGGACATACCATGTCACCCCCTCGTAACGGTCGTAGATGGCCACGACGGTGTCGCGGGAGATGTCTTTATTGTATTCTCTAAACAGGTCCTGGGCGAATGTCACATAGTGCTCGCAGTCGATGGGCGCCAATGACATCAGCCTCGTGCTCTGATAGAAAGGACGCGAGGGTGAGACAAACATCTCCGACATCATGTGCCGCTGTGAACCCGCAAATACAAACCACACATTCCGGCATCTCTGCATACGGGTGCGGAGGATGGCCTCCACATTCTTCTCAGGATAATTGATGATGGACTGAAACTCGTCGATGGCGACAAGGCATGGTTTGTCGGCTTGTTCGAGGTAGGTGAAGATTTCATCGAGGGTCACTTCAGGCACGCTGATATCTCCAATCCCGATGCACCATTCTGGGTTGCCGTTGATGTCGAACGAGATACTGCCACGGAGTGAACTCAGCGTGTTTAGGAACAGTTCCCAAACTTTTCGTCCTTTCGACTTTAGCGTCCCCAATACGGCCTTTCCTAACTCAAACACAAACTCCTGGAGGTTTTTCGTGGCATAGATATCTACGACGAACGTGTAGTAGCTGTCCTTAATGGAATCTTGGTTGAAGCAGTGATATATCAATCCTGTTTTCCCAAGGCGCCGCGGTGATATGAGAGCCACATGATTGCCGTTGGTGAGGGTGCTGGTCAACAAACTGGTTTCTTCCACACGGTCGCAGAAGTAATGGGGAGAAACATAGCCGCTGGTGACAAATGGGTTGGTGATATTCATAACTGCAGAATTGGTGTTTGTTTGCGATTACGCAAAGATAATTATAATCTTATTATAAAGCAAATTTTCCCCTGATTTTTTCATTATTATTGGAATGTACGACTGACATCAAACGTGGGCTCTTGCCCCTC
>Ga0256407_10000311_pt1 | contig 120348 bp, 104 predicted proteins | sample RumenRJG_04DNA_FD_193489 | JGI IMG/M metagenome (GOLD analysis project Ga0256407, IMG submission 193489) | Bovine rumen microbial communities from Lethbridge, Alberta, Canada - RJG_04 | ecosystem: Host-associated > Mammals > Digestive system > Stomach > Rumen | place: Canada: Alberta... | reverse complement strand
AAGAGAAATAAAAAAGTTTTGTCAAGTTTTTTTAGCATAAGAAAAAGCCAGCAAACATGCTGACTTGAAATAAAAAAGTATACTTCGAACCCCCAAAGAATTATAGTGCTAAATCCGAAAGACGGGGTTCTCAGGAGGTGACAAGGGGACGGTTCTTTTGTCACTTCTATGGTGACAAAAGAACCGCCCCCTTGTCACCCCAAAACATGAAATATTCCTTGCTTTTTTACATCTCATCCCTTATAATACAGATGTAAAAGTCTATTTTGGCTGTCCGCATGGAGGCGGGCAGGAGATCAGAAGGCAAGGCCTTCTTATATCAAAGGAGTGATCAATATGGCATTTACGATCAATTCAATGGCTCAGTCCGGTACAGGCTTTAATTCTCTCTTTGGAGTTTCAGGATCGAACAATTCTGCGAATGGTATCTACTCCCTTCTCGGAGATTATTCATCCATCAAAAAGGGTTCTTACGGAAAGCTCGTTTCAAAATACCTTTCCGAAGCCGATGACAGTAGTTCAAAGAAGTCATCGTCAAAAACTTTAAATGACACAAAGACGAAGATATCAAGCGATGCCTTGAAGCCCAATGCCGCCTATACCGCGCTTAATGACACGAAGGCGCTTCAATCCTCTATCAAGGCGCTTTCAAGTGAAGAACTTTACAAGGACGGGGCGGATTCAGACAAGCTCTATGAAAAGGCAAAGGCTTTTGTGGACGACTACAATGATCTTCTCGATTCGGCAGGCAGGTCAAGTGTCAGCGGACTGAAGACCAATGTGAATTCGATAATCTCAAGGACAGCAACTGAAAAGTCGAATCTCGAGGGCATAGGCATTACAGTGAAGTCCGACAATACGCTTTCCATTGACAAGGACAAGTTCAATGCCGCAGATACTTCCGATGTGAAGAAGCTCCTCGGACAGACAGGCGGCTATGCTTCCATGGTAGGCGTGAACGCAAACGGCGCTGAGTATTATGCCCAGGCAGCAGCTTCCTCAGGCAGTCTCTACGGTAACTCAGGGTCATACAGCTACGGAAGCTTCGGTTCTTCATTTTCGGTTTATTCATGATAGTTATTGTGTTATAATTCCTCCGGCGGTTTTTGCGACTGCCGGAGTTTTTTTTTCGGATTTTTTAAAGTGCAAGGAGGTTTCTTTTGGAGCTTTTGTCTTTATCGAAGGTGCTTTCGGAGAATTCTTATCCCGGAAGAGGAATAGTCCTTGGAATGTCTGAGGACGGAAAATATGCAGCAGCTGCCTATTTCATTATGGGCAGGAGTGTAAATTCAAGGAACAGGATATTTGTTACTGAGGGCGAGGACCTTAAAACCCAGGCGCATGATCCCTCAAAGATGGAGGATCCGAGCCTCATTATCTATTCTCCTGTAAGAGTGCTTGATGATTATACCATAATCACGAACGGCGACCAGACTGATACGATATATGAAGGAATGAAGGCCGGAAAATGCTTCATGGGCGCGCAGAAGGAGAGGACCTTTGAGCCCGATGCTCCGAATTACACTCCCCGCATTTCGGGACTTATGCATGTAGAAAACGGAAAATACGATTACCGCCTCTCTATATTAAAGACTGATGAAGGCCGAAGCGAATGCACCGTAAGGCAGCTCTTTGCCTATGACACTCCCTTCCCCGGTGAGGGCAGGTTCATCCATACCTATATAGGTGACGGGAATCCGCTCCCTTCATTTTCGGGAGAACCGGAAAGGGTGGATATCAAGGGAAATCTTGATGATTTTACGGATCTCGTCTGGAATTCACTTAACTCCGAGAACAAGGTCTCTCTCTTTACAAGATTTATCGAGATAGCCACGAACAAGGCAGAGACCAGGATAGTAAATATAAATGCATGAGTAAGGAGGGACAAAATGCAGGAGATAGAACTTAAATATGGCTGTAACCCGAACCAGAAGCCTTCAAGGATCTTTATCGAAGGCAGGGATCTTCCGGTAAAGGTCCTAAACGGCCGCCCGGGGTACATCAATTTCCTTGATGCCTTAAACGGCTGGCAGCTTGTAAAGGAGTTAAAGCAGGCAACAGGCCTCCCCGCTGCGACATCCTTCAAGCATGTTTCACCTGCGGGAGCCGCTTGCGGCGTTCCTCTTTCTGATGTGGAAAAGAAGATATACTGGGTCGATGATCTTGATTTTGAGCTTTCTCCCCTTGCAAATGCCTACGCAAGGGCAAGAGGGGCGGATAGGATGTCCTCCTTCGGGGATTTCATCTCACTTTCCGATGTATGCGATGTTTCAACCGCAAAGCTGATCAAGCCCGAGGTATCAGACGGCATCATAGCTCCGGGATATGAGCCCGAGGCCCTTGAGATCCTGAAGGGAAAGAAAAAGGGCGCCTATGCGATAATAGAGATCGACAAAGACTATGTTCCCGATCCTATTGAAAGGAAGCAGGTCTTTGGAATTACCTTTGAGCAGGGCAGGAACGAGCTTTCGATCGGTCCTGATTTCTTCTCGGATGTAGTCACGAAAAACAAAGACCTTCCCGATGATGCAAAGCGCGACCTTGCGGTTTCGATGATCACGCTGAAATACACCCAGTCAAATTCCGTTTGCTTTGTAAAGGGCGGACAGGCGATAGGCATCGGCGCCGGACAGCAGTCAAGAGTCCACTGTACCCGTCTTGCGGGCTCAAAGGCCGACAACTGGTATCTGAGACAGAATGAAAAGGTACTGAACCTTCCATTCAAGGAGGGAGTTAAGAGGCCTGAGAGAGACAATGCCATTGATTATTATATCGGGAATGATGATGAAGATATATTGAAGGACGGCGTGTGGGAGACCGTATTTTCAAAGAAACCCGAGAGGTTCACAGCTGCTGAAAAGAGAGCCTGGCTTGATACCATGAGCGGTGTCTCCCTTGGTTCTGACGCCTTCTTCCCCTTCGCTGACAATATCGACCGCGCGGCAAAGAGCGGCGTGAAGTATGTTGCCGAGCCCGGCGGCTCAGTAAGGGACGACCTCGTGATCAAGGCCTGCGACGACTACGGCATGGTGATGGCATTTACGGGGATAAGGCTTTTCCATCACTGATATTTATTCGATAAGTTCAAATTTCCGGGAGGACTCATTTTTGAAGGTCCTCCCGGTTTTTTTTGTAAGCAGGATCCTGTATATATCGTATGCGAGCCTGTCCTTTCGAAACACTATTTCCGCCTCGGGGCTTAAGCCTTTTTTTTCGGATAGCGAAGCAAAGAGAGGGACTTTCACATTCCGAAGAAGCTCTGCCGCTCCCTTTTTCATTGCAAGGATATGTATATAGGGCGAGAAGCCTGTTTTTTCGAGCGCTTTGACATCCTCATTTTTTATATCAAGAAGGATATGGATCAAAGCTCTTGTAACCCTTGACAGAGTCACGTTTTTGCTCTTAAGTAGGGCTGCAAAGCTTGAAAATGAAAGGAATTCATCCCGCAAAGACAGTATCCTGTTTGAAAGGTCTTCCGTAACATCGGAAAAGAGGGTGAAATCCTCATTTTCAAAGAGCTTCAGGTGGAGAAGGTCTGACATATCATCTTCAAAGACAAGCTCTCTTTTATTATATTTTTCCTCCAGCAGCTCCCCGGATGAAAATGGCATCTGGGAGAGGGCAGATGCGATATTATTTTCTTTCAGGGCGTTTCTTATGGAAAGGGAGGAGGAGAAGCCAGAGTGGTCTATGAGCTTATAGGCATGACCCTTTCCGGTGCGGCGAACGGCATGGAAGGAGATGGCTTTGTCCTTCATGGCCTTTACATACATGAGACCCAGCATATTGTTCGGACTGTCCAGAAGAGAGGAGTCTTCAATTGTTTTGCCAAGCGCCTTTTTCATCGAAAGAGGGTAGGAAAGCCCGTTCTTTTGTGAGGCAAAAAGCTCTTCTTTGAATGCCTCCGGTTCATCAAGAAGAAGGCTTGCGATGTCAGAAAACAGCCTTGCATCGGCGTCTTCCGCGCCAAAGACTATGTCGGTCGCGCCGAGGGAGAGGGCAAGTGAGACCCCTGTCTTTCCGAATAGCTCGGCGCTTGCTGTTGCGGCTACAACCGGTAGCTCCACGCAAAGATCGGCGCCGCATTCTATGGCGGTGCGCGCCCTGTCGTATTTATCGAGACACGCCGGTATCCCGCGCTGTGTGAAGCAGCCGCTCATTATTATTATGAGGCGGTCGCATCTCAGGTTTTTCCTCGCGAAATCCATGAGATATCTGTGTCCGAGGTGAAGAGGGTTGAATTCAGAGATTATTGCCGCTATCCTTTGCTCCATGAACTTTTTGCTCCCTTTTTTGTACTTGCCCGATAAAAAATCATTAACTATAATAACGCAGGACGATAATTGGCGAAAGCCTCATTAAAAAAGAATATGAGAGGAGAAAACTATGAACGTTCTCGTGATAAACTGCGGCAGCTCGTCACTCAAGTATCAGGTCATAGACTCCGTTTCCGAGCAGGTGCTCGCGAAGGGCCTCTGTGAGAGGATCGGTATTGACGGAAGGCTCACATACCAAAAGGCAGGATTGGAGAAGGAGATCACCGACAAGGCAATGCCTACGCACAAGGAGGCGATAAGCCTTGTGCTTTCGGCCCTTACGAATGACAAGACCGGGGCTCTTAAGAACCTTTCCGAGATAGGTGCTGTCGGACACAGGATAGTCCACGGCGGTGAAAGATTCACGAAGTCCTGCGTCATTGACGATGAAGTAATAAAGGGTGTAGAGGAGGTTTCAGATCTTGCGCCTCTTCACAATCCCGCAAACATCATCGGTATAAATGCCTGCAGGGAGCTGATGCCAAACACTCCCATGGTAGGGGTTTTTGATACCGCCTTCCACCAGACGATGCCGGAAAAGGCTTATATGTACGGCCTTCCTTATTCATATTATGAGAATTACAAGGTCAGGAAGTACGGCTTCCACGGAACAAGCCATTCCTATGTCTCAAAGAGGGTGGCGGAGATAGAGGGAAAGCCTTATGAGCAGGTGAAGACGATAGTCTGCCATCTCGGCAATGGTGCTTCCATCTGCGCCGTGAAGAACGGAAAGTCGGTTGACACCTCTATGGGACTTTCTCCTCTTGAAGGACTTATCATGGGAACCCGTTCCGGTGATATCGATCCGTCTGTGATCGAGTTCATCGCGAAGAAGGAAAATCTTGACATATCAGAGGTTCTCAATATTCTTAACAAGAAGTCAGGTGTTGAGGGTATCTCAGGTGTATCCTCAGACTTTCGTGACCTTATCGCTGCGGAAGGAAAGGGAAACAGGAGAGCGGCTCTCGCTCTTTCTATGTTCTCATACAGTGTTGCAAAGTATATCGGAAGCTATGCCGCTGCAATGAACGGCGTCGACGTGATCGCTTTTACGGCAGGAATTGGTGAGAATACGCCTTCAGTCCGCGAAGAGGTCTGCGGCTACCTCGGCTTCATGGGAGTGGATATTGACGAGAAGGTGAATGTTCACGTTCACGGCGAGGAAAAGCTCATATCCGCCGAGAACTCAAAGGTGAAGATCTATGTCATTCCTACCAATGAGGAACTTGCTATCGCACGAGAGACTGTAGCCCTGGTGGGATGATTTTTTAAGTTGACAACGCAGGAAGGGGTTTATATAATTACTTCCGTTGTGTTTTTATGAGATAGAAGGAGGTGAATGGGATGTCGATCTGCCCTAAGAATAAATCATCAAAGGGACACCGCGACCAGAGGAGAGCAAACTGGAAGATGACTGCTCCGACTCTTGTCAAATGCTCGAACTGCGGAAAGCTTATGATGCCGCACAGAGTTTGCAAGAACTGCGGTTCCTACAACAAGAGAGAGATCATTACAAAAGACTGATAGTGTTTTGCACTAAGCGTGACAGTTCTTGAAATGATCCGACTTTCGAAAAAAGCTGATTTTTCATGCTCCGCGCTTATTGTTTGTTGCGGAGCAGTTTTTTTATATTGATGGGATTTTATGGAACGGACTGTAGTAGCAATTGACTGCATGGGTGGAGACAATGCCCCGCTTGAGATAGTAAAGGGTGCAGCAGCTGCCTTATCAAAAAGTGATGCCGTAGAGGTAATACTGCTTGGAGATGAAGGGAAGATCCGTGAGTCTCTCTCTTCATGCTCCTATGACAAGGAAAGGCTTGAAGTAGTTCATACAACGGAAGTAATAGAGACTGCCGAGCCTCCTGTAAAGGCGATAAACCACAAGAAGGACTCTTCCATGGTGAGAGGGCTTTCACTCGTAAAGGAGGGGAAGGCTCATGCCTTTGTTTCTGCCGGAAATTCCGGAGCGCTCCTGGTTGGCGGACAGGCTATAGTCGGAAGGCTTCCGGGAGTCAAAAGAGCGCCTTTTGCAGCCGTGATACCAACTGAAAAGGGGACTTCTCTTCTTGTTGATAGTGGCGCGAATGTGGACGTAAGGCCTGAAATGCTTGTTTCTTTTGCGAAGATGGGCTCTGCATACATGCGCGGAGTTATGGATATCAAAGCGCCTACTGTAGGGATCGTAAACATCGGTGCCGAGGAGGAGAAGGGTAATGCCCTTGTGAAGGAGACCTTCCCTCTCTTGAAGGCGGAGAGTTCTATCAATTTCATCGGCTCAGTTGAGGCGAGGGACATAGCCGGGGGTGCCTGCGACGTCATAGTATGCGATGCCTTTGTAGGGAATGTTGTTCTCAAGATGTATGAAGGCGTTGCGAAGGCAATGCTTTCCGCTCTCAAAAAGGGCTTTAAATCGAGCTTCAAGAGCAAGCTTGGCGCAGCACTTGCTCTCCCCTCGCTTAAGAAGACTTTGAAAAATTATGATGTAACAAGATACGGAGGCGCGCCTCTGCTTGGCATAAACGGACTCGTTGTAAAGACTCACGGGAGCGCGAAGGCGGTCGAAGTCACAAATACCGTTCTTCAATGCGTGACCTTCAGGGAAAATGATGTAAAGGACTTACTTACCGAGGTACTAAAGGAGGTTTGACGAATGGAACTCGAACTTTTGAAGAAGGTAATTGCTGAGGTTTTGAACGTGGATCCCGAGGAGATAACCCCGGACACGACCTTTATAGATGATCTCGGAGCTGACTCACTCGATCTCTTCCAGATCATAATGGGAGTCGAGGAGGAACTTGGCATAGAGGTTGATACGAACGAGGCTGAAGGCATAAAGACCGTCGGAGATGCGGTTGAGCTTATCAAGAAAACCAAGGGCGAGTGATACAAAAAAACAAAAGAAAGCTTATGGAAAAAACCCTGATGCAGGGCTTTTTTCATTATTAGATATTAGTAGAGGATGTTTTGAACAGTCTTTCAATACTTGAAAAGAAAATAGGATACGAATTCAAAAACCAAAAGCTGCTTTTGGACGCCCTTACTCACAGCTCATACGCAAACGAAAAAGGTTTTCCACCGCACTCTGATAATGAACGGCTTGAGTTTCTGGGAGATGCCGTACTTGAACTGTTGTCAAGCGATTTTCTTTATAGAAATTATAGGGAGCAAGGGGAGGGGGAGCTTTCGAAGCTTCGCGCTTCACTGGTCTGTGAGATGGCTCTCTCCGATATCGCAAACAGGATCTCTCTTGGAAAACATATACGTCTTTCCGTTGGTGAGGAAAAGACAGGGGGAAGAGAGAGAAAGTCCATACTTTCAGACGCTCTTGAGGCTGTGATCGGAGCGATCTTCCTTGACGGCGGGATAGAGCCTGCCAAGACCTTCGTTGAAGGCGTGGTGCTCACCGATATCGAAAACCGAAGGCTCTTCTATGATGCAAAGACCATCCTTCAGGAGAGGGTTCAGGCAGAAGGTGCGAAGCTTCACTATGAAGAGATCAGAGAATCAGGCCCTGAGCACAAAAAGGTTTTTGTGATGAAGGTCATGATAGGCGAGAGAGTGATAGGACAGGGAGAAGGCCCTTCAAAGAAGGCCGCGGAGCAGGAGGCTGCATACAAAGGCCTGCTCCTTCTTGCAAAGGAAAAGAAAGATGTATCTTAAAAGCATAGAAATGCAGGGCTTCAAGTCCTTCGCAAACCGCATGGTACTGTCATTTGAGAATGGTATCACGGGAATAGTAGGCCCGAACGGAAGCGGAAAATCAAATATCGCAGATGCTGTAAGATGGGTACTTGGTGAGCAGAGCGCGAAGGAACTCCGGGGCGCATCCATGACTGATGTCATCTTTGAAGGAACCGAGGCAAGACGCGGGCTTTCAAGCGCTTTTGTCGCGATCACGATAGACAATTCAGATCACACTCTCCCGATAGAATATGATGAAGTTACTGTATCCCGCAGGGTCTATAGATCCGGCGAGAGCGAGTATATGATAAACGGCGCAAATGTCCGCCTCAAGGACATCAATGAATTATTCTATGATACCGGTATCGGAAAAGAGGGCTATTCCATCATAGGTCAGGGACAGATAGAGACCATTCTATCCGGCCGTCCTGAAGAAAAAAGAGAGCTCATAGACGAGGCTGTCGGTATCGTAAAGTACAAAAGACGAAAGACAGAGGCTGAAAAAAAGCTTCTTGCAGAGCATGATGATCTGACCCGCGTAAATGACATCCTTTCAGAGCTTGAAAAGCAGGTCGGTCCCCTTAAAGAGCAATCCGAAACTGCGAAGAAATATCTCCTCAAGAAGGAAGAGCTGAAAAAGCTTGATGTGAATCTCTTCCTCATGCAAAAAAATGAGAGTGACAAGGAAAGGAAGGAGATCGACTCCTCGATCGAAAACGCATCGAAGGAACTTGATGACGCAAACCGTGAAAATGAGAGGATACAGAAGAGCTTTGAGGAAGCGGATGAAAGGATCAAGCGCCTTGATGCAGAGATAGAGGAACTCCGGCAAAAGAAGGAAGAGAGCATCACAAAGAGGGCGGCACTCAGTCAGAATCTTTCTGTTTTGCAGGAAAGAGTCAGAGCTTATGAAAAGGAGGAAAGCAGCTTTGATTCGAGGCTTTCCGAGATCAAGGCAGAGATAGAAGAAAAGAAGTCGTTGCTTTCAGCGAAGGAAGGGGAAGAAAAGGAGCTTTCCCAATCCCTCATCGAGGTTGAAGAGAGGCTTTCAAAGATCACAGCTGACTATCAGGCTCTTGAGGACGAGATCAAGGACAGCAACAGAAAGATAGATGAGAACAAAAATGAGATAGTCCGTATATTGAATGAAAGAGGCGAGATAAAGTCAAAGACCGAATCAAACAAGACTCTTTTGTCCCAGTTCTCGATCAGAAAATCAAGTCTTTCAAAGAGGATACTCCTGAAAAAGACCGTCGAGGAGGAGAAGAACAAAGAAATCGAGTCTCTGAAGGAAAAATATGAGGACCTTGAAAAAGAACTTTCATCCCTTGAAGACGAAAAAAAGGCCTTGAGTGAGAAGCAGAAGGGCTGGGAGGAAAAGAGGAAAGCTGAAAGCTCTGAACTTACAGCAAAGAGAAACGAGATCCTGAAGATAGAATCAGCGCTTGAAACCCTTTCAAATTATGCCGAGCGCTACGAGGGCTTCGGGAATGCCATAAAAAGCGTGATGGATCGGAAGGACAAGGATACCGGCATCATAGGAACGGTCTCCGATCTCATTACCGCTGAAAAGAAATATGAAAATGCGATAGAAACAGCACTTGGCGGTAATATCAGAAATGTCGTGACAAGGGATGAGGAATCCGCTAAAAAAGAGATCACCTTTCTTAAGGAGAACAGGCTTGGGCGGGTCACCTTTCTTCCGCTTTCAAATGTGAAGGAGCACAGGCTCCCCGATGAAGATGCTCTTTCAGAAAGGGGCGTTCTCGGGCGGGCTTCAGAGCTTGTAAAGATCAAGGATGAATACAGAATTATCGCGGAAAACCTTCTCGGAGGCTTCCTTGTCTGTGACAATATGGAAAATGCCCTTTCAATTCAAAGAAAGTATCGCCAGAATCTTCGGATCGTGACTCTTGAGGGCGAGCTTCTTTCTCCCGGCGGCTCGATAACCGGAGGCGCATTCAAAAAGAATGCCGGGCTTCTCGGAAGGAATCGTGAGATAGAAGAGCTTCAAAAGAGAAAAGATGCTCTTTTGAAGGAAACAGGGGAAAAGAAGAAGCGTATCGAGGAGATAGAGACGGCAGAGGCGTTGCTCCTCGACGACATTTCAGAAAATGAGGAAAAGCTTTCTGAACTTCTCATTTCTCACAATACCGCAAAGATCAATTACGAGACGGCTATTGACAAGAAGAAAGAGGATGAGAAGAGCCTTTCGGAGGTCGAAGCCGAGATATCCGACGCGGATTCACAGATGAAGTCCATAGAGGAGGCAGTGAAGGAATCCGCCATCCTTATGGAAGAGTCGATCCTCAAGGAAAAGGACTTAAACAAAGAAAACGAGGAACTCAAAAAGACTCTTGATGAGAAGACCTATATGGAATCAACCGCTGCCCGTACGATGTCAGAGGTGCAGGTCGAGGCGGAATCCGCAAAACAGAAAAGGGACTTTGCGAAAAGAGAAAGGGAAAGGCTTCTTGAAGAGGTTACCGCCGCCGAAAAGAGGGAATCCGATCTTATCTTAAGTAAGGAAACCAACAAGAATGATGTTGAAAAGCTTACTATTGAGATAAAACAGGCCGAGGAGATACTTTCACTATCCAATGATGATGAGAAGACCTTCGAGGAAGGGCGGCAGCAAAAGATAAAGGAGCGCGAGGAATGTGATTCGCATTACAAGGCTTCCTTCAAGGAAAAGGAGGAGGCTTCAAAGAAGATATTCTCTCTCGAGAAGGAGCTCCAGCGTCTTTCCGACAAAAAAGAAAAGATAGAAGAAAGGATTTCGATACGGACTGATTTCCTCTGGCAGGAATATGAGCTGGCTCCGCATGATGCATTATCTTTCCTTGATGAGGAACTGAAAGACAGCCAGAAGGTATCTTCTGATATCAACAAGCTCAAGAACGAGATCCGCCTCATGGGAAATGTCAATGTAAATGCCATCGAGGACTACAAGGAGGTCTCTGAGAGATATGAATTTTTGAAGGGACAGCATGATGACCTGATAGAAGCAGAGGAATCCCTTACAAAGATAATAACCGAGCTCACCGAGGGCATGAAGGAAAAGTTTGAAAAGGGCTTTTCTGAGATCCAAAAGGAATTTGACAGAGTCTTCAAGGTACTGTTCGGAGGCGGAAAGGCGGAGCTCTCTCTTACCGATGAAGATAATCTTCTTGAGAGCGGTATCAGGATCACCTGCCAGCCGCCGGGAAAGAAGCTTCAGAATATGATGCAGCTTTCCGGAGGCGAAAAATCGCTTACCGCGATCGCCCTCCTTTTTGCGATACAGAGCCTTAAGCCCTCGCCCTTCTGTCTTCTTGACGAGATCGAGGCGGCGCTTGATGACAGCAACGTTGACAGGTTTGCAGAATACTTGCACAAATTGACAAAGAATACCCAGTTTATTATCATTACCCACCGAAGAGGCACGATGAAGGCGGCGGACAGGCTCTACGGCATTACAATGCAGGAGAAGGGCGTATCCACGCAGGTCTCTGTAAGTCTTGTGGAAAATGATCTTTCGGATTGAATTATGTTTAAATTGTTCAAAAAAAAATCATCGGTAAAAGAATCAGAAGAAGTATCGGAAGAAGTATTGGAAGAAGCATCCGAAGAGGCATCTGAAGAGGCATCTGAAGAGGCATCGGAAGAGGCATCGGAAGAGCCATCTGAAGAGGCATCGGAAGAAACATCTGAAGAAGTATCGGAAGAAGTGTTGGAAGAGCCATCTGAAGAGGCGTTGGAAGAGGTATCTGAAGAGGGATCAGAAGAAGCATTTGAACAGGAATATAGCCAAGACAATAAAAAGAAAAAGAAGGGCTTTTTCAAAAGGCTGTTCAAAGGGCTTTCAAAATCAAGATCTAATCTTCGGCAGAGGATGTCCTATGTCTTCGGACTGAACCAGATCGATGACGACTTTTATGAGGAGCTCGAAGAGGTCCTGATCACTTCTGATATGGGCGTTTATGCCACTGAAGAGATAATGGACGAGCTTCAGGAGGAGATCAGGAAAAGGAAGCTCAGGAAGCCTGCGGATTCCTATGAGGTTCTGAAGGAAAAGATAAGGGAAAAGATGGCGGTTCCCGAGGATGCTTATCTCTTTACCGAGCAGCCATCCGTTGTCCTCCTTGTCGGAGTGAACGGTGTTGGAAAGACCACTACTCTGGGGAAGCTTGCGTCAAAGCTGAATTCTGCGGGGAAGAAGGTCGTGATCTGCGCTGCAGATACCTTCAGGGCGGCGGCAGGCGAGCAGCTCGCTGTCTGGGCGGAGCGGGCAGGCTGCCCTATCATCAAGGGCGCTGAAGGAACGGATCCTTCATCAATACTATATGATGCCATAAATGCTGCAAAATCAAGGCAGGCGGATATTCTTCTCGTAGATACGGCCGGACGGCTCCACAACAAGAAGAACCTGATGAGCGAGCTCTCAAAGATGTACCGTGTCATAGAGCGTGAATACCCTGATGCGATAAAGGAGACTCTTCTCGTACTTGATGCTGCGACCGGACAGAACGCTCTTTCCCAGGCGAAGGAGTTTTCGGAGGCTGCGAACATCACCGGCATAGTGCTTACGAAGATGGATTCCTCCGCAAAGGGCGGGATCGCTGTTGCTGTAGAGCGTGAGCTTTCAATACCCGTGAAATACATAGGAGTCGGAGAGACGATAGAAGATCTTTCGAGATTTGATCCCGATGACTTCATAGAGGCTCTGTTTTCGTCCGACAAGGATAATGATAATGATAATGATGCGGAGGATGATCTCCCCCGGGATGAAGAGGAATGAATATGCTTACAAAAAAGGATTTTGACGAAGCTTCAAAAAAGGTTTCAGAAGTAACAAGTGATACAAAGCTTATTTTCAGCGATTATTTTTCAAATCTCTCAGGGAACAATGTCTATCTTAAACCCGAGAATATGCAGGTCACAGGAGCCTACAAGGTCAGGGGGGCATATTTCAAGATAAGCACATTGACAGACGAACAGCGTGAAAAGGGCTTGATCACAGCATCTGCCGGAAATCATGCCCAGGGCGTTGCCTTCGCCGCGAAGAAATACGGGGTAAAAGCAACTATCGTGATGCCTACGACAACTCCTCTCATCAAGGTGAACCGGACAAAGGCATACGGGGCAGAGGTGGTTCTCTACGGTGATGTCTATGACGAAGCTTATGGAAAAGCACTTGAGCTCTCAAAGGAGAAGGGATATACCATGATACATCCCTTCGACGATCCCGCTGTCGCTACGGGGCAGGGAACTATAGCGATGGAGATATTCAGGGATCTTCCTCTCGTTGACATTATCCTTGTTCCGATAGGCGGAGGCGGCCTTGCCACAGGAGTATCTACACTTGCAAAGCTTCTGAATCCGAAGATCAAGGTGTACGGGGTTGAGCCGAGCGGCGCTGCCTGCATGAAGGAATCCCTATCAGCCGGGCATGTAGTAACGCTTCCGGGAGTAGATACGATAGCAGACGGTACTGCAGTGAAGACTCCCGGTGAGAACATCTTCCCCTATATCCAGAAAAACATAGACGATATCATCACGATAGATGATGACGAGCTCATAGTCACATTCCTTGATATGGTGGAAAACCACAAGATGATAGTCGAAAACTCGGGGCTTCTTGCTGTTGCGGCCGCTTCACATCTCAAGGAAAAGGGAAAGAATGTGGCGGCGGTGATCTCCGGCGGAAACATGGACATTATCACAATGTCTTCTGTCGTTCAGCACGGTCTCATAATGAGAGACAGGATATTTACGGTTTCAGTCCTTCTTCCGGACAAGCCCGGACAGCTTGCAGCTGTCGCTGATACGATCGCAAAGACACAGGGCAACGTCATCAAGCTTGAGCACAATCAGTTCGTTTCAACAAACAGGAATGCGGCAGTAGAACTTCGTATCACACTCGAAGCATTCGGAAGTGAGCACAAGGAAGAGATAATGAAGGCGCTGGACGAAAAGGGCTACAGGCCTAAACTCGTCCGGGCAAGCCTTTAATGCTATAAAAAATAACAACAGAGGTACCAGATTTGGCAAACACAAAAGACAATTACGGGGCCGACAAGATCACTGTCCTTGAAGGACTTGATCCGGTAAGAAAGCGGCCCGGCATGTATATAGGTTCAGTCACCCAGAAGGGACTGAACCACCTTATTTATGAGATAGTTGACAATTCAGTCGATGAGCATCTTGCGGGCTATTGCAATACCATAAGCGTGACTCTTGAAGCCGATGGAAGCTGCACAGTCTCAGATGACGGACGGGGTATCCCCGTCGGAATGCATGAAAAGGGAGTTTCCGCGGAGAGGATAGTATTTACTACTCTTCATGCCGGCGGAAAATTTGATGATTCGGTCTACAAGACCTCAGGCGGTCTTCACGGAGTAGGATCTTCTGTAGTGAACGCGCTCTCAACCTATCTTGATGTTGAGATCTGCCGCGACGGAAATGTATATCATGACAGATATGAGCGGGGAATTCCTGTCGTAAAGCTCGAGAAGGGCCTTCTCCCCGTGACAGGAAAGTCAAAGCAGACAGGAACAAAGGTGAATTTCCTTCCCGATCCCGAGATATTTGAAAAAACGCGCTTCAGGGAGGACGAGATCAAGAGCCGACTTCATGAGACAGCTTACCTCAATCCCTCACTTACAATAGAATACGAGGACAGGCGTGAAAATCCCGAAAAGATCACCTTCCACGAGCCTGAAGGAATAAAGGGCTTCGTCCTTGACATCAACAAAAACTCTGAAAAGATCACGGATGTGATCTATCTCTCGGGAGAAAACGAGGGCGTGAAGGTGGAGATAGCCTTCCAGTTCGTTAATGAATTTCACGAGAATATACTTGGCTTCTGCAACAATATATTCAATGCCGAGGGCGGTACCCATCTTACGGGCTTTAAGACAGCTTTTACCCAGGTCATCAACAATTATGCCCGCGCTCTTGGAAACTTGAAAGAGAAGGATCAGAACTTCAACGGAGTTGAGGTCCGAAACGGTATGACTGCCGTAGTTTCGATCAAGCACCCAAATCCCCGGTTTGAAGGACAGACCAAGACCAAGCTTGACAATCAGGACGCAGTAAAGGCTGTTTCAAAGGTCACAGCTGATGAAGCCGTGCTCTTTTTTGACCGTAACCTTCCCGTTCTCAAAAATATCATCGCCTGCGCTGAAAAGGCGGTAAAGATCAGAAAATCGGAAGAACGGGCAAAGACCAACCTTCTCTCAAAGCAGAAGTTCTCCTTTGATTCGAACGGAAAGCTTGCAAACTGTGAATCCAGAGACCCTTCAAAGTGCGAGATATTCATAGTCGAGGGAGATTCCGCCGGCGGATCGGCAAAAACAGCGAGAGACAGGAACTTCCAGGCCATCCTCCCGATAAGAGGAAAGATTTTGAATGTCGAAAAGGCCTCCATGGACAAGATACTCTCAAACCTTGAGATCAAGACTATGATCAATTCCTTCGGCTGCGGCTTTTCAGAGGGATACGGAAACGACTTTGATATCAAAAAGCTCCGCTATGACAAGATAATAATAATGGCAGATGCCGATGTCGACGGGGCACATATCTCAACGCTTCTCCTCACATTATTCTATCGATTCATGCCCGAGCTCATATATGAGGGACATGTCTATATCGCGATGCCGCCTTTATATAAGGCGATCCCGAAAAGCGGCAGGGAAGAGTACCTCTATGATGACGCTGCCCTCGCAAAATACAGATCCCGTCACAGCGGTCCTTTCACCCTTCAAAGGTACAAGGGACTCGGAGAGATGGATCCGGAGCAGCTCTGGGAGACTACGCTCGATCCTGCAAGAAGGAAACTGAAAAGAGTCCAGATAGATGACGGGAGACTTGCCTCCGATGTCACCGAGATGCTGATGGGAAATGATGTGCCTCCGAGGAAGGCCTTCATCTATGATAATGCAAATAATGCGGAGCTTGATATTTAAATATGGCTGTTAAAGAAAAAGAAAAACCCGTTTCGGGAGAGATAATAGAGACTGAATACTCGTCTCTTATGAAAAAATCCTATATAGACTACGCTATGTCCGTGATAATAGCCCGCGCCCTTCCTGATGTGAGGGACGGGCTGAAGCCGGTGCAGAGGCGTACCCTCTATGACATGTATGAGCTTGGCATCAGGTGGGACAGACCCTATCGAAAGTCGGCACGTATAGTCGGAGACACTATGGGTAAGTACCATCCCCACGGCGACAGCTCAATCTATGAAGCCCTTGTCAATATGGCGCAGGACTTCAAGAAGGGGCTTCCTCTTGTCGACGGCCACGGGAACTTCGGCTCAATAGAGGGCGACGGTGCCGCAGCTATGAGGTATACGGAGGCGCGTCTTCAGAAGATCACGGAGAAATATTATCTTGGAGACCTTGACAAGGCGGTTGTGGACTTTGGACCAAACTTTGATGAGACTGAAAAAGAGCCCACTGTCCTTCCTGTCAGGATACCGAACCTTCTTGTAAACGGAGCCGAGGGTATAGCGGTCGGGATGGCGACATCCATTCCGCCTCACAATCTTTCCGAGGTCATAGACGGCTGCATAGCCTATATGAAAAATCCTGACATGAATACGCAGGATATGCTAAAACTCATTCAGGGACCCGATTTTCCCACGGGCGGGATAGTCTGCAACAAAGAGGAATTATTATCGATCTATTCCACAGGTGTCGGAAAGCTCCGTATCAGAGGAAAGGTTGAGGTAGAGAATGCGAAGAACGGCCACATCAATCTCGTTGTGACAGAGATTCCTTATACCATGATAGGAGCCGGTATAGGAAAGTTCTTAAATGATGTCGCCCATCTTGTGGAGACCCGCGAAACAAATGATATCACGGATATATCAAACCAGTCCTCGAAGGAAGGCATAAGGATAGTGATAGAATTGAAGAGGGGAGCGGATGTTGAAGCCGTAAAGAACCTCCTTTTCAAGAAGACCCGCCTTGAAGACACCTTCGGTGTGAATATGCTGGCGGTCGCTGATGGAAAGCCCGAGACTCTCGGCCTTGTTCCTGTGATCAGAAAGAGCATAGACTTCCAGTTTGAGCTGATGACGAGGAAGTACACGACATTACTTTCAAAGGAGAGGGAAAAGAAGGAAATACAGGAGGGGCTGATCGCAGCCTGCGACTGCATAGACCTTATCATCGAGATACTTCGTGGGTCAAAGACGAGGGATCAGGCGAAGACGTGCCTAGTCTCCGGAAATACGGAAGGGATCAGGTTCAAAAGCGACAATTCAAAGAAGGCGGCCTCAAAGCTTTCATTTACCGAGCGGCAGGCCGATGCCATCCTTGATATGAGGCTTTACCGCTTGATAGGGCTTGAGATCGATGCCCTCAGGGCACAGTTTCAGGAGACTATGAAGAATATCGCTGAATACTCCGATATCCTCTCGAACCGCGCCTCCATGGCGAAGGTCATAATAAATGACTTAAAGGCCATCAAAAAAGAGTTTGGCTATGAAAGAAGGACCGAGGTATCTGAAGTTGGTGAAGCGGTGATAGAAGAAAAGCCGCTTGAGGAAACTGAAGTTTACGCCGTGATCGACAGGTTCTTCTACGCAAAGGCCATAGATACCGCAACCTATGAGAGGAACAAGGAAGCGATAGATTCGGAGTCACGCTATGTAATAAGGACTACAAATCTTTCGAGACTATTGATCTTTTCCTCCGGCGGGAATATGCATGTCCTTAAATGCATGGACCTTCCCCAGTCGAAGCTCAAGGACAAGGGAGTTCCGATCGACAATATCAGCACCTTTGATTCAAGCGTCGAGGACTGCCTCTATATAGAGTCAATGGACGAGGTCATACCGGGGCAGCTTATCTTCCTGACAAAAGACGGAATGATAAAGAACGTACCCGGTAGCGAATTTGATGTGATGAACCGAAGGACGGTCGCGTCCACGAAACTCCTTGAAGGAGACAGCCTCGTTGCCGTTCTCCCCTATGATAAGGACGGGAATGCTACGATAGTCATCACTTCTGAAAAGAATTATCGCCTTAGGTTTCTGCTTTCAGATATCCCCGAAAAGAAGAAGAATGCTGTCGGGGCAAAGGCAATGGCACTTTCAAAGGGCGACAGGATAAAGAAGGCCGAGATACTATCAGGTGATTCAAACAGCACATTGAAGATCGCCGGACGCGCTACAAAGGGGACAAAGAAATAATATGGACGGACTTAAAAGATGGGCACTTCTCAATGTCCTGTTGGCTGTATGCCTTTATTTCGTGGTCTATACGATATCCGGGGTGGTAACAAGAGACTTTCTCCTGGAAAGCCATGGCTCTGCCTTCTGCAATCTGATCTCAGCCCTCGTGACCTTGCCATTCATTATCTTCTTTTTCTACCGCACTGCAAGGATGCTGCCCTTTACGGTACCGGGAGAGCTTTCTATCCGTGAAGGAGCAGCAAAGAAGTTTTTGATATGCTTACTTTATATCGCGATCATCGCTGCTTCATCGATAGCCTTGAATCTCCTCTTCACAAGATTTCTTCCCTTCCTTCAGACTGAAGGCTTTTCTGAGGCAAGAAACGACCTGATGGGCGGGGAGCTTTTTGTTCTTATCATGTCAAATGTCGTGGTTTCGCCGGTCCTTGAGGAGCTACTTTACAGGGGAGCAGTTCAGAGGAGCTTTGAAGCGGCGATCAATCCGACAGCGGCGATCTTTCTTTCCGCAGGGCTTTTCGGTCTTTTCCATTTCAACCTTCTGCAGTTTCTTTATGCATTGTGCTGCGGCATCATAATAGGTTTTTCCTACAAAAAGACAGGAAATATTCTGGTTCCCATCTTCGGTCACTCAATAGCGAATCTCGTAGTCGTTCTTCATTCTATTCTATAATTCTGCACAATAGTCATGCGGCTTTTTTGTGCACATTTTCGGTTGCAAATTGAACAACGGAAAACTATTATATCTTTTGTCGATTAGCACTCCGTTCGATTGAGTGCTAACAAAAATCAAGATCATAGAAGGAGGCTCTTAAATGAAATTAGTACCTTTATCCGACAGAGTTGTTCTTAAACAGCTCGAGGCGGAGGAAAAGACAAAGTCAGGCATTATCTTAGCGTCAGGTTCCCAGGAAAAGCCCCAGGAGGCAGAGGTTATAGCGGTCGGCCCCGGCGGGATGGTTGACGGCAAGGAAGTCACAATGCAGGTTAAGAAAGGCCAGAAGGTCATTTATTCAAAGTATGCAGGGACAGAGGTCAAGCTTGAGGACGAAACCTATATCGTAGTAAAGCAGAATGACATTCTCGCGATCGTAGAAAAGTAATAAAGAAAGGATAATCATCATGGCAAAGGAAATCAAATATGGCGCTGATGCCCGTGATTCACTCAAAAAGGGCGTTGATCAGCTTGCAAACACAGTTCGTGTGACTCTTGGACCGAAAGGAAGAAATGTTGTTCTTGACAAGTCCTATGGCTCGCCGCTCATCACAAACGACGGTGTGACCATCGCAAAGGAGATCGAGCTCAAGGATCCCTTTGAGAACATGGGTGCCCAGCTCGTAAAGGAAGTAGCTACAAAGACAAATGATGTTGCCGGTGACGGAACTACTACAGCAACAGTTCTTGCTCAGGCAATGGTTGACGAGGGTCTGAAGAATCTTGCCGCAGGAGCAAATCCCGTTGGATTGAGACGCGGAATGAAGAAGGCTACCGAGAAGGCTGTTGAAGCTCTCGTAAAGATGTCCCAGAAGGTAAAGGGTAAGGATCAGATCGCCCGTGTAGCTTCTATTTCGGCAGGCTCTGACGAGGTCGGAGAGATGGTTTCCGACGCGATGGAAAAGGTAGGACATGATGGCGTCATTACCATCGAAGAGTCAAAGACAATGCAGACAGAGCTAGACCTTGTTGAAGGTATGCAGTTTGACAGGGGCTATATCAGCGCTTATATGTGCACCGATATGGACAAGATGGAAGCAAATCTTGATGATCCCTATGTACTTATTACTGATAAGAAGATCTCAAATATCCAGGAGATCCTTCCCATACTTGAGGATGTTGTAAAGCAGGGCGCAAGGCTACTCATCATCGCTGAGGATGTTGAGGGCGAGGCTCTTACGACACTCATTTTGAACAAGCTCCGCGGAACCTTCAATGTAGTTGCAGTAAAGGCTCCCGGCTATGGCGACAGAAGGAAGGAAATGCTTCAGGATATCGCCATCCTTACAGGCGGGCAGGTCATCTCCTCTGAGATAGGCCTTGAGCTCAAGGACGCTACGATAGACCAGCTCGGCCGCGCAAAGTCAGTAAAGGTCGACAAGGAAAACACCACCATCGTTGAAGGCGCAGGCAAGAAGGCTGATATCGATGCCCGTGTTAAGCAGATCAAAAACCAGATCGAAGAGACGACATCTGACTTTGATAAAGAAAAGCTTCAGGAGAGGCTTGCAAAGCTCGCCGGCGGCGTAGCCGTGATAAGAGTCGGTGCTGCTACAGAGACCGAGATGAAGGAAGCAAAGCTTCGTATGGAGGATGCCCTTAATGCTACCCGTGCGGCAGTTGAGGAAGGTATCATCGCAGGCGGCGGTTCAGCCTTCATCCATGCTGAGAAGGAAGTTGCTGCTCTTGCAGAAACTCTTGAAGGCGATGAGAAGACAGGTGCGAATGTAGTTTTGAAGGCTCTTGATGCTCCGCTTTATTATATCGTTGACAATGCCGGACTTGAAGGCGCTGTCGTTATAAATGAGGTTAAGGGCGGCAAGGCAGGCTTCGGCTTTGATGCTGCAAAGGAAGAGTATGGCGATATGATCAAGAACGGAATCCTCGATCCCGTAAAGGTTACAAGAACCGCTCTCCAGAACGCTACAAGCGTATCCTCAACGCTCCTTACCACAGAGTCAGTTGTTGCCGATATCAAGGAGCCCACACCTGCGCCCGCAGCTCCCGGCCCTGAGATGTATTGATTAAAAGGACTTACATAAATATTTGCTCAAAGTCCCCCGGAGATCATTTTCCGGGGGATTTTTCTATTGTTTTTTGGCAATATTTTTTAAGTGATTCAGATTGATATTTCAGTATTTTTCTGCAATAATCCTTAAAAGAAAAGGATTTTTATTTTTTCTCATATGAAGAATTCTGTCCAAAAATTCAGCGATTTTTCCCGGAGAGATCTTCTCGTCCTGATATGGCCGCTCCTTATTGAGCAGCTTCTTTCTGTTGCCATGGGCTTCATGGATACCCTCATGGTCTCGGGAGTAGGAGAGGAGGCGGTTTCCGCAGTTGGTCTTGTTGATTCCCTGAATAACCTCTTGATCCAGCTTTTCTCGGCTCTTGCAGGAGGCGGTGCTGTGGTATGCAGCCAGTATCTCGGGAGAAAGGACAGGGAAAATGCAAAGAAGGCGGCAGGACAGCTGTATTTCATAGTTATTGTTGCATCTTCCTTGATCGCGCTTTCAATGATCATCTTTCACCGTCCCATCCTTTCCCTTATTTTCGGGCGTATCGATCAGGGAGTGATGCAGTACTGCATACATTATCTTCTGATCACATCCATTTCGTTCCCCTTCCTCGGGATATACAATGCCGGATCGGCGCTTTTCAGGGCACAGGGCAATTCTTTTGTTTCCATGCAGGCAGGACTTGTGATGAATATAATGAATGTCGTCGGAAACGGGCTCCTCATCTATGTTTTTCATATGGAGGTGATAGGAGCGGCGCTTGCGACCCTTATTGGGAGGGTAGTTGCCTCTGCCTTTGTTTCCATCAGGCTGAGACGAAACAAAGGAGAGCTTTCGGTAAGGCATATACGTGACTTAAAGCCTGAAAAGCAGATGGTAAAGAGGATACTCGGGATAGGCGTGCCTTCGGGAATAGAAAATTCCATGTTCCAGATCGGAAAACTCATCCTTTCAAGCCTTGTTTCGTCGCTCGGCACTGTTTCGATAGCTGCAAACGCGGTAGCAAATTCAATAACCGGTATTGCCAATATCCCCGGAAGCACGATCTCGCTTGCCATGATGCCCGTTGTCGGCCGATTGATCGGAGCCGGGAAGCGAAATGCCGCAAAGCATTACGGGGCAATGTTGACGGGAGTTGCCTGGGTAGGGCTATTGGTGGCAAATGCAGCTCTTTTCTTTACGATCCCCTATATAGTCCCGGCATTTGGACTGAGTCAGGAGTCCGCAGCGATAGCCGTCAATGTCATAAGGTGGTTTGACATCTTTTCGATTGCTGTCTGGGGCTTCTCATTTACGCTGCCAAACGCTCTTCGTGCCGGCGGAGACGCAAAGTTTACGATGATAGTGAGCTCGATCTCCATGTGGGCTTTCAGAGTCATTTTGAGCTATATCTTCGTGCTTGTATTCAATATGGGACTTCTGGGAGTCTGGATGGGTATGTTCATTGACTGGGTCTTTCGAAGCATATGTTTCCTCATACGCTTCCATTCCGGAAAGTGGCTCTATCGAAAGGTCATCTGAGTATTTTACAGATTTGCTTTATTATGCTAATATAAGTCCCGTTGCGGTTTTATGAATAATTTCAATCCGGAGGCAGACATGGGAAAAACAGCGATAATAGCCGATACAAACAGCGGCATTTTGAAGGAGGAGTCCGAAAAGACAGGCATCTTCATCCAGCCGATGCCCTTTTATATCAACGACCAGCTATTTTATGAGAGCGTAGACCTGACACATGATGAGTTTTATGAGAAGCAGGCTTCTGATTCAAAGATCACGACATCTATGCCCCTCGTTGGCGATGTGATGGACAAATGGAACGAGATACTTAAGACCTATGATGAGATAGTCTATATTCCAATGTCTTCAGGTCTTTCAAGCTCCTGCGAGACAGCAGCGATGATTGCGGAGGACTTTGACGGCAGGGTCCAGGTGGTAAACAACAGAAGGATCTCAGTCACTCAGAAGCTTTCCGCCTATGAAGCAAAGAAGATGGCGGATGAGGGAAAGGGCGCTAAGGAGATCAAGGATTATCTTGAAAAGACTCAAGCAGAGTCCCATATCTACATCATGGTCGATACCCTTGAATATCTCAAGAAGGGCGGAAGGATCACTCCCGCAGTCGCTGCGCTTGGCACTCTTTTCCATATCAAGCCGGTACTTCAGATACAGGGAGACAAGCTTGATTCCTTCGCAAAAGTGAGGACCCTTACCCAGGCAAAATCGGTAATGATGGACAGGATCGAAAAGGATCTCAACGAATTTGGCGATAAGGAGGCAAAAAACTGCATCCTTTCCATTGCTCATACTCAGAACCGGAAAGAGGCAGAGATCTTCAGGGAAGAGGTTAAAGAACGGTTTTCCTATGACAGGCCGATAACAATTGATCCGCTTGCGCTTTCAATAGCCTGCCACATAGGTCCCGGAAGCCTTGCACTTACTGTTTCAAAGAGCTTTCTTTCAGAGATAGGAGAGTGCCCTGTTTAAGCGGGTTTTTATGATACTTTTGTAAGAATAAGATATCAGGAGAGTGAAAAAATGGTAAGAGCGGTTGTTGGAGCAAACTGGGGAGACGAAGGAAAAGGAAAGATCACGGATATGCTCGCTGAAAAGGCGGACATAGTCATCCGTTTTCAGGGCGGCGCAAATGCCGGTCACACTATTGTGAACAATTACGGCAAATTCGCGCTTCACACCCTTCCCTCCGGAGTATTTCATCAGAATATAATGAACATCATCGGAAACGGCATGGCTCTTGATATTCCGAAATTATTCAATGAAATAAAGGATATAGAAAAAGAGGGCGTTCCCGCTCCGCATCTGATGATATCTGACAGGGCACAGGTCGTAATGCCTTATCATGTGCTGTTTGATGCCTATGAGGAGGAGAGGCTGGGCAAAGCCTCCTTCGGCTCCACAAAATCAGGCATAGCGCCCTTTTATTCAGACAAATACGCAAAAATCGGGATCCAGGTCTGCGAGCTTTTTGATGATGATGTATTGAATGAAAGGCTTGACAAGATCATAGTCCTAAAGAATTCGATCCTCAAAAACCTCTATGACAAACCGCTTTTAAAGAAGGAAGATCTTCTTTCGACTCTTCACGAATACCGCGATATGGTAAAGCCTTATGTTGGCGATGTTTCGCTTTACCTTTATGACGCATTGAAGGAAGGGAAGAATGTCCTTCTTGAGGGACAGCTTGGTACGATGAAGGATACCGACCACGGCATCTATCCGATGGTTACATCATCCTCAACACTGGCGGCTTACGGCGCTGTAGGAGCGGGCATTCCGCCTTATGAGATCAAAGAGATAATAGCCGTTACGAAGGCTTATTCATCCGCCGTCGGCGCCGGGGATTTCGTAAGCGAGATCCTTGATGAAGCTGCTGCTGACGAGCTTCGTAAGAGGGGCGGAGACGGAGGCGAATACGGTGCGACTACCGGACGCCCGAGACGCATGGGATGGTATGACTGCGTCGCTTCAAGATACGGCTGCCGCCTTCAAGGGGCTACCGAGGTGGTACTCACAGTTCTTGATGTGCTTGGTTATCTTGACGAGATCCCTGTATGTACGGCTTATGAGATCGACGGGAAAGAGACTGTAAACTTCCCTGTTACGCCTCTTCTTCACAGGGCAAAGCCCGTATACGAGGTTCTTCCAGGCTGGAAATGCGATATACGCGGGATAAAGAGTTTTGACGAACTTCCCGAAAACTGCAGGAACTATATCAATTTCATCGAAGAGCATATCGGCTTCCCGATAAAGATGGTTTCAAACGGCCCCGGCAGAGAGGATATTATCGTAAGGAAATAAAATGAATCCTACCTGTGACAAGATACTTTCAGAAGTGAAAAAAGCGGTTTCGGGGAAGGATGATGTCCTCTTTCTCTGTCTTTCGGCCATCCTTTCAAATGGCCACATCCTGATAGAGGATATACCCGGAGTCGGAAAGACTACTATAGCGCTTGCCTTTTCAAAGGCAATGTCTCTTGACTACGGAAGGGTGCAGTTCAATCCGGACGTGCTTCCCTCCGATATCACAGGATTCTCTGTTTACAAAAAGGACTCAGGCACCTTTGAATTCACCAAAGGTGCTGTTTTTGCAAACCTTTTCCTCGCTGACGAGCTGAACCGGGCTACATCACGTACCCAGGCAGCTTTGCTTGAAGCCATGGAGGAAGGACAGGTGACGGTGGACGGGATCACCCATCCATTGCCTTCTCCTTTCATTGTCATTGCTACACAGAATCCGACAGGAGCTGCCGGAACACAATTTCTTCCGGACTCCGAGGTTGACAGGTTTTCGATGCGGCTTACCATAGGCTATCCCTCCCTTGAGGCGGAGAGAGAGCTTCTTAAGAGAAGACAGGGGGCTAATCCGCTTGATGACGTAAAGCCTGTTGTATCAAGAGATACGATCCTTCTGATGCAAAATGCAGTTTCAAATGTCTTTGTTCATCCGGATATCTCAAATTATATAATCTCGCTCATTCGCGCCACCCGGGAGAATGAAAACGTTCAACGTGGAGCATCGCCCCGTGCGACACTCTCGCTTACCTCACTTTCAAAGGCTGTTGCATTTCTTTACGGCAGGGATTTTGTTGCTCCGTCAGATGTCAGAAAGGTTCTCATCCCCGCGGTCGCTCACAGGATCCTTCCGGAACATGCCGAGGATCGGATAAAGGCAGCCAGAAAGGTGATCGAGAGCGTATTTGAGAGAGTTCAATCTCCCAAGGTCTGATGCTCTATGTTTTTTAAAAGAGTCGCATATATCTTTATAGTCATTCTGATGCTCGTTTTGTTTCTTGAGTATCCGGGCTGGCTTTCTCTTTTTCTTCTCATCATTACCATAGCGCTTCCATTCATAAGCCTTCTTTCATGTCTCCTGATCAAAAAACGGATAGACGTGAGTTTTTCCTTTAAGTCATTTATCTACCCCAATGACAGGGAGGAAATAAGCATTCTGGTTCGGTCAAATGATGAGCTTTCATCCCTTTTTTTCGCTACGCTTTATGTGGTGGATATGTCATCGGGTGAAACTGTCGAAAAAAGCATAAAAAACGGCCAGGATAGTTTTTTATATATTCCGAAGCACTGCGGAGCCTATGGTGTAATACTCTCAAAGCCCGGTGTTTTGGATCCGCTTTCTCTCTTCCGTTTGCCGGTGAAAGCTCCCGAGGCCGAATTTTTTTTCGCTTTCCCCAGAAAAAAGAAGATCGAAAAGCCCATGGATTTTTCAGAGATATTGAATTCATCCTATGTGAAGAAGCCCGGAGGCGGGGCTGCAAGCGCCTATGAGATAAAAAATTACAAGCCGGGCGATCCTGTAACTGACATACACTGGAAGCTTTCCGCGAAATCAAAGGATGGCTCCCTTCTCGTAAAAGAAGCTCAGGAGAGGGCATTAAAGGAGATCGTGATCACCTTTGATATCGATGAGGACAGGGAAAAGAGGGATCTTATGTTTTCACACCTTCTCTGGCTGCTTGACGATCTCAAGGAGAAGGGGCTTGCCGCTACCTGTATCTATTATTCTGATAATGAAAAGAATGAAATGCATATTGAGACAGATGAAGACATAAGGGAGCTTTTCTGTCTTATCCTTCGCCTGCCATTTGAAGAAAACACTTCCTCATTGAAAAATGCGGATTTTTCGGGAAGGGGGTGGCATTATCATGTCTCTTGATGATAATAAAGGAGCCGTCCGTCTGTTCACCTTTCTTCGAGCATTTTTGTTTACGCTGTTTTTGACACTCGGGGTTACATTTTCGTATCTTAAGAGCTTTCTTCCCGATATCAGACCTTTGACGATCATTCCTGCTGCCATCATCTCTGCAGTGATTTTTTCGTTCCTTTTTCTGCTGAAAAAGAAAAAACCGATCTTCTGGTTTTCTCTTGCAGCGCTCGTTCTTTTTGTGCTCATCAAGCACAAGGATCTTCTTGAGAGCGCCGGCAGCACCTTTCTGCCTCTTTATGCATCCTATATGGGAGACCCCTCTCTCATACAGAATTATTCCTTTTCGGTTTCACCGGATCTCTTTATTATCTTTTTTGTGATCTTTTTTTCACTGATCACGGCGGCGGTGATATTATTCGCTCTCCCTTCAATCTTTTCCCTGATGTTCTCGATCGCGGTGCTTGCGGTTTCGATATGCTTTTCACCTGAGTTCATCGACCCGTTTTCCTTCATGCTGATGACAATGATGTCTGCAGTCCTATTGATAGAAAGAAGGGGACTCATCCATGTAGGGCAGGGAGCACCAAGGCCTGCCGTTATTTCCGCATTGATATTCCTGGTATTGTCTTTGATCCTGAATGCCGCGATCAAGCCGGTGACATATGTACAGAATGAGAATGTGAAAAAAGCGCGTCTCTCATTTGAGGATTTTATCCTCGACCACACCGGCTTCTATGTTGATGTAAATACCGGAAATCTCATGTTCGGTGATGATTCCTCAAACATCTACGCCTGGGTAGGTGATGAAAGATATTCTGATGTCTCAGGAGGCGCACTCCTTCGGAACAACAGCTTTGTTATGAAGATGGAACCGCCGGAAAGCTATCCTGCCTATATAAAGATAAATGAATATACCGACTATGACGGCAGGGGCTGGGCAAAAGCCTCTGAAACAGAGGACAGTATAAGCTATGACAGATTGATAAGTGTTCCTGATACAACAATGGATGCACTTTCAGACATATCAAACGCTATTAACGTAAGAATAAGAGAGAGAGTTCAAAGGAGACTTGAAGATGCTCTTTCAGCTGGTACATACAGCTATCCAAGAGCCGGTGCCCCCGGTGAAAGAGCTGATATTGAAAGGCTGACAGCTTTTTTGAACTCCAATGAGATCAACTCGAGTGAGATCGTCGCAGACACCGTAAAGGAATATGTATCAAAGGCCGCAATATATGATAAAGGGATTGAAAAACCGCCGGTAGATTCTGATATAGCCGACTATTTCCTCAATGTATCAAAGAGGGGCTATTGCATACATTTTGCAACTGCAGCGACTCTTCTTCTTCGGATGCAGGGACTTCCCGCCCGCTTTGTAACGGGATATATGGTCACTGAACGTGAGGCTGGAGCTGACGGAAAGATAGAGATCAGGGGCGATGATGGGCATGCGTGGTGTGAATATTATGATTTTGATTCTGATCTATGGCGGAGACTTGATGCGACGCCTGCTGATCTATCCCGATCTTCTTCCACAGCAAGTGCTCAAAGCCCCGGCCAATACGAAGATATAAATCCCTCGGGTGAGGTGGATGACTCCGACATGGATGATACTGATGATGAGGAAGAGGATGATGAAGATGATGAAGAAACATCATCTGATGAAAGTGAAGGCAAGGAGCCGGTATCAAACGGACAGGCTGAATACAATCAAAGGATGGCGGAAAGAGGAAGGATAACCTGGACAGTTATCATCGCCCTTGCTATAGCCATTGCGGTTTTTCTTGTTTCTGTATTTCTCGGGATCAGGATATACAGGGGGAATCTTAAGAGCGGAAGTGCAAAGAAGAGGATCTTAAAGTATTACAGGGCAATAAAGCACCGGAGAAAATTCAGGGTGATAAAGACGAAGATCCCGGATGAGGTTCTGAATACGGTAATGAAGGCACGATTCTCAGAGCACGAGATGACAATTTCGGAATTAAAGATAGTAAAAGATTACTATGATTCCTTGCTTTCTGCCTCCGGCTGAACCTTTGTCATTGCCTTTTTTTCGATATCAATGTCAGGGGCATTTGTGGAATTTCTGTCATAGCCCTCTTCAACGCTGTGGTTCCTAAGGGATGCGGTGAGGACATCCTCTTTTCCGCCACGAAGGAAGATCGAGAGAACATAGAGAATGATCGGGATGATAATAGTAAGCGCTATTGAGACCGCGAGTATCTTCATTGTCGCCGGGTTGTCCATGATCGCCGCAATGACTGTGAATACATACATTCCGACGAGAACGATTATACCGATGAGAGCGACGACTCTTCTTACTTTTTCTTTCATTTTGTAAAATCCTTTGCTTTTTGTCTTTCTATATGCTAATATGCAAAACCGCATTAGCCATTATGACTGAAGAATCTTCATGTGTCAAAGAAAATAGAAGAGTGAGGTATGATATGTCATTACTTTCCGAATGGACAGAGAAGGCCTATAACGAGAATGCGACAAAGGAGGAGCTGAATGCCCTCTGGAACGGCGAATACTTCCCGAAGGAAAAGGAGATATACTCGCAGATACTGAAAAAACCCGACGAGGTTGTAAAGGGAACTGTGAAGGAGCTTGCAGAAAAGTTTGATACATCAATATTTTTGATGACGGGCTTTCTTGACGGTATAAACGAGAGTCTCAAGGAAAAAAATCCGATAGAGACCATGGATGAAAATACTGAGGTTGCCCTTTGTTTCGATACCAAAAAGCTTTACAAGAACATGGTAAAGGCGGGAGCAGAGTGGCTCTATACCCTTCCGGAATGGGACTCGATATTTGACGAGGATACCAGGAAGGAGCTTTATCTTGAGGAGAAGAAGTCTCACACCTTAAGGAGAGAGGGAAAGAAGATAGGCAGAAACGATCCCTGCCCCTGCGGCTCCGGAAAAAAATACAAGAACTGCTGCATGAAAAAAGATCAGGAGGCAGAGAGACAGGCTATTGCGGCACTGAATGATTAATGGTTTTTAATACAAAGACGAGATATCATCAAAGAAGCCGGGATATGAAATATTGACGCAGTCCCTGTCGTCAAGGATGTTCATTTCATCAAGAGGAAGTGAAGCTATATGAAAGGCCATCGCGATGCGGTGGTCTTTTTTTGTACTGATACGGGCGCTATGGAGAGGTGTGCCGCCGTTTATCACCATGCCGTCAGAGGTCTCAATTACATCACATCCCATAGCCCTTAAGTTTTCAGAGATCGAAACTATACGGTCTGATTCCTTGACACGAAGCTCTGCGGCATCCTTTATCACGGTCTGCCCTTTTGCATATGAAGCCATGACTGCTATCACCGGAAGTTCGTCAATGAGAGTAGGGATGATATCGCCGGAAATAGTTGTTCCGTGAAGAGAAGATGACTTTATCAGAAGGTCAGCCGTTTTTTCTCCCGAGAGCAGCCTTTCGTTTTCAATGGAAAGTGAAGCCCCCATATCGGAAAGGACCGTAAGGATCCCGGCTCTTGTGGGATTGATATTCACATTTTTGATGAGGATCTCACTGTTCTTTGTGATCGCGCCTGCGACAAGGAAGAAGGCGGCAGAAGAGATGTCACCGGGAACTTCTATATCCTTCGCATATAGTTCCTTTCCCGGAGTGACAGTCACAGTATTTTTGTCTGAAACTATATCAGCACCAAAGGCGGAGAGCATGAGTTCGGTATGATCTCTGGATTTTACGGGTTCAGTGATGACAGTTTTTCCTTTTGCATAGAGAGAAGCCATAATGATAGAGGATTTCACCTGTGCTGAGGAAACGGGAGAACTGTAGCTGATCCCTTGAAGGTGAGATGGACTTATGACAAGAGGGGCACAGCCATTATCAAAAAGCGACCTTATATTCGCGCCCATCAGGGAGAGAGGCTCGATGATCCTCTTCATCGGGCGCTTTCTGATCGAAGAGTCGCCGTCAACGGTTGATCCAAAGGGCTGGGCTGAAAGAAGTCCTGATATTATCCTTGTCGTGGTTCCGCTGTTTCCTGTATAAAGGGTTTCCGTTGGTGCCTTAAGTGAAAACAGACCGTTTCCCTTTATTGAAACCGTATGTGGGTCGTCTTTTGAACAGGCTATAGAAACACCGAGCTTCCTCATACAGTCTATCGTCGAAAGGCAGTCTGCTCCGTTCAAAAAACCCTTTATCGTGGTGGTTCCTTTCGCAAGAGAGCCTATCATCACGGCACGGTGTGATATCGACTTGTCGCCGGGAACCTTTATCTCACCATTCAAAGAATGCATATTCTTCACTTTCTCCTGTAGATAGTGCAGCCTTTTTGTTCGAGGAGTTCTACAGAAAATTCCATAGAAGGCGCGTCATAGGTCTCTATCCGAAGAACGCCCTGTTCATATTCCCTGTTATGTACAATGCCGATGTTTTTGATGCTTATATTATGCGCGGAAAGGATAAGGGCAATGGTTGCAAGAGCACCGGGTTCATCCGCTATATCAACATAGAATTCAAAGCACTCGGATAAAGCGCCCTTTTTCTTTATCTGCATTGAATCCCGAAAATCACGGCTGCTTTCGTACATGTCATGAAGGGCTTTCCCATCGTTTTCAAGGAGAGCTTTTTTGTATTCGCCGGCCTCTGCCAAAAATGCGTCAAGAAGCGAAAGTACCGCATCCCTGTTCTCAAGAAAGATAGTCTTCCAGAGATTTGGATCAGAAGAAGCGATCCGGGTAATATCGCGAAAGCCACCGGCAGCGATCTGCTTCATATGTTCATCGGGATCATCATTATTCATAAGGAGCCTGACCAGTGATGAGGCTATGATGTGAGGAACATGTGATACTGCGGCAACCGAGCGGTCGTGATTTTTTGTATCCATCACGATCGTATTTGCGCCAAGGCTTTCTATGAAAGAAGAAAACCGAAAGAGGAGGTTCTCGTCAGAGCGTGAAGACTTCGTAAGAACATAATAGGCGTTTTCAAGGAGGATAGGGTCTGAATTTGAGTAGCCGCCCTTTTCCTTTCCTGTCATGGGATGTCCGCCTATAAATGAGCAGGAGAGACCTGATCCCTCAAAAGCGCGGGTGATCGGGGTCTTTACGGATCCCACATCGGTGAGAAGACAGCCCTCTTTCAAAACGGGAGAAAGCTTCTTCATGTACTCCTGATTCACATCCACCGGGGCGCAGAGGAATAAAAGATCGCAGGAAGCAAACTCACTTAAGGGAAGGAGTGCGCTATTTTCGATGATACCGTCGGAAAAAGCGGCAGAGACCGTGCGCTCAGACGAAGCATTTGCGATAAGCGCAATATCGGGATGATATTTTTTGATCGCCTTTGCTATGGAGCCTCCGATCAGTCCAAGACCGAGGAAGCCTGCTTTTTTGAATGTATTATTTTTCATAAAAGGAAGTATAACTGTTTCTTGATGTAAAACTCAAAGCCTATATCATATTTGTCATTTTTTACAACAATTGATTGTTTTCGGGGAGCATATTTAGTAAACTGTTACTGTTGTCTGAAATGGCAGCTGAAACAAAAGGCAAGAAAAGGGGGTTAGATCACATATGAAAGTTTACACAACAGACAAGATCAGGAACGTTGCTCTGCTTGGTCATTCAGGCTCGGGGAAGACTTCGCTCGCCGAGTCCATGGCTTTCCTTGCGGGAATTACAAAAAGAGTCGGGACAGTCGATGCCGGAAATACCATAAGCGACTACGACAAGCAGGAGATCAAGAGAAAGATCTCGATACAGACCTCCGTGATCCCCATTCCCTGGGAGGATTCAAAGATCAATGTTCTCGATACTCCGGGGTCACTCGATTTCCTCGGTGAGGTTAATGAAGCCATGACGGCTGCTGATTCAGCCATCATTGTAGTTTCCGGAAAGAATGGCGTTGAATCCGGTACGAAGAGGGCATGGGAGCTTTGCGAAAAATATAATATGCCCCGTATGTTCTTTGTTACTGATATGGATATAGATGATGCTTCCTACAGGCAGGTCGTTGAGGATCTTCGCACGCTTTACGGAAAAAAGATCGCGCCCTTCCACCTTCCCGTCAGGGAGAACGGTGAATTCACCGGCTATGTGAATGTGATCCAGAAGCAGGGCAAGAAGTGGACCAAAGACGGAAAGGTAGAGCATGCTGAGGTTCCGGACTACAGCAAGGAATACCTCGATACCTACAGAGAGGATCTCATGGAGGCCGTCGCCGAGACCTCAGAAGAGTTCATGGACCGCTATTTCAACGGTGAGGAATTCTCCGAGGATGAGATCAGACAGGCTCTTCGTAAGAGCGTTAATACCGGAGACATCGTTCCCGTGATGATGGGTTCAAACACTTTAAACCGCGGCCAGTTCACCATGATGGTCGATATAGTGAAGTATATGCCGTCTCCCGAGCAGAGGGAATGCGCCGGCATCAATGCTGATTCAAATGACGTTTTCAATGCAAATTACGATTTCTCACTTCCGAAGTCGGCTTATGTCTGGAAGACCATGGTCGATCCCTTCGTAGGGACTTATTCATTTATCAAGGTAAATTCCGGTGTTCTGAAGACTGATGACCTCATGTGGAATCAGAAGGCTGAGTCAGAGGAAAAGATCGGAAAGCTCTACACACTTACCGGTTCAAAGGCAGAGGAGGTATCAGAGCTTCACGCCGGCGATATCGGAGCCCTTTCAAAGCTTTCAAAGACGAGGACCACCGACACTCTTTCCACAAAGGCAAAGCCTGTGATCTTTGTAAAGAGCGGTCTTCCCGTACCTTATACCTGCATGAGATATATCGTAAAGAAGAAGGGGGAGGAAGACAAAGCTGCCCAGGCACTTTCGAAGATAGGACAGGAGTATCTGACCATCAAGACCGAGGTCGATGCCGCAAACCATCAGCTCCTTATCTACGGGCTTTCAGAGCAACAGCTTGATATCATAAGGGATATACTGAAGGAAGACTACAAGGTGGAGATCGATCTTGAGAAGCCTCTCGTAGCCTTCAAAGAGACGATACTCGGAAAGGCCGACATCGACAACAAATACAAGAAACAGACCGGTGGCCACGGTCAGTACGGCCATGTAAAGATGACATTTGAGCCTTCGGGAGACCTTGAAGAGGCCTATGTCTTTACCGAATCCGTAGTCGGCGGAAACGTTCCGAAGAATTATTTCCCTGCAGTTGAGAAGGGAATCCAGGAGGGCGTTAAGGCAGGCCCTCTTGCGGGTTATCCCGTTGTCGGGATCAAGGCAAACCTCTATGACGGCTCCTATCATCCTGTCGATTCCTCGGAAATGGCCTTCAAGACCGCGTCAAATGTGGCACTGAAGAAAGGCATTATGGCAGCAAAGCCCATATTGCTTGAACCGATCGAATCACTATCTGTCGTATGTCCCGATGAATACACCGGAGACGTGATGGGCGATCTCAACAAGCGCCGCGCGAGAGTTCTTGGAATGGATGCAGGAGAGGGCGGAAAGACGACAGTCCGTGCCGAGATACCTTCCTCTGAGCTCTTCGGCTACGGCAAGGACCTTCGCTCCATAACCGGCGGTACCGGAGATTTCTCCTATGAATTCCTCCGTTATCAGCAGGCACCAAGCGATGTACAGCAGAAGGAGGTTGAGGCGAGAGCCGCTCTCCTTGCGGAAAATGCCGATCAGTAAAATACCATAACGAAAGGCCCTGCGGATCATCGCAGGGTCTTTTTATTTTCTTTAATTTTTATATTCTTTGTGATAGAATCATTCCCGTTGCGATTTATTCACGATCCTTTATTTGGAGGAGCAGAAATTGAAGATTTATAATCCTTCCGAGATAGAACAAAAATGGAACAAGATATGGGAAGAAAAGCCCGTAAACAAAGACGACGGGAAAAAGGAAAAGTTCTACTGTCTTGACATGTTTCCCTATCCTTCGGGAAACGGCCTTCACGTAGGCCATTGGAGAGGCTATGTTATCTCTGATGTGATAAGCCGTTATCATATCATGAAGGGACAGTATGTCATACATCCCATGGGCTGGGACGCCTTCGGCCTTCCGGCTGAGAACTATGCGATCAAGGTCCATGAGCATCCCTCGATCTCGACGGAAAAGAATATCGACAATATCAGGGAACAGATCAAGCAGATCTCCGCGGTATATGACTGGGACATGGAGGTAAATACCACAGATCCCAAATTCTATAAATGGACACAGTGGATCTTTGTCCAGATGTTCAAAAAGGGTCTCGCTTATGAGAAGCAGATGCCAATAAACTGGTGTCCTTCCTGCAAGACGGGACTCGCGAACGAAGAGGTTGTTGACGGTACCTGCGAGCGCTGCGGATCTCCCGTCACAAAGAAGAATCTGAAGCAGTGGATGCTTAAGATCACAAATTATGCGGACAGGCTTCTGGATGACCTTCCCAACCTTGACTGGCCCGAGAAGGTCAAGAAGATGCAGACCGACTGGATAGGAAGGTCCTACGGCGCCGAGGTTGATTTCCCGATCGACGGCAGGGATGAAAAGATCACGGTCTATACGACCCGTCCGGATACGCTCTTTGGATGCACATTCATGGTACTTGCACCCGAGCACGAGATGGCAAAGTCTCTTGCCACGCCTGAAAATGAGAAGGCAGTAGATGATTATATATTCGAGACATCGAAAAAATCCTCCGTTGACAGGCTTCAGAACAAGGAAAAGACCGGAGTCTTCACCGGAAGCTACGCCATAAACCCGATCAACGGGAAGCGTGTTCCTATCTGGCTTTCGGATTACGTACTTGCGGATTACGGAACAGGAGCCGTAATGTGTGTCCCTGCTCATGATGACAGGGATTATGAGTTTGCAAAGAAATTTAATATCCCGATCATTCAGGTAATTTCAAAGAACGGAAAAGCGACAAGTGACGGACGTATCCCGATGGATGGCATCACGCCCGATGACGGCAATGTTCTCCCCGAGAATGAGGGCGCTTATACCGCGGCTTCAGGAATAATGATAAATTCCGGGGAATGGGACGGAATGGAGTCTTCGGAACTCAAGGTAAAGGCGCCGGAGATCATCGAGAAAAAAGGTCTCGGAAAGAAAAAGAAAAATTACAAATTCCGTGACTGGGTCTTCTCACGCCAGAGATACTGGGGAGAACCAATTCCCATTATCCACTGTGAAAAGTGCGGCCCCGTGCCGGTTCCCGAGGAGGAACTTCCGCTGCTTCTTCCGGATGTGGATTCCTATGAGCCCACAGGTACCGGAGAATCGCCTCTTGCCGCCATGGAGGACTGGGTGAACTGCAAGTGCCCGAATTGCGGCAGTCCTGCAAAGAGGGAGACCAATACCATGCCTCAGTGGGCAGGCTCATCCTGGTACTTCCTTCGTTATGTCGACAACAAGAATGATAATGAACTTGTTTCAAAGGAGAAGGCGAAGAAATATCTTCCCGTAGATATGTATGTAGGCGGAGTAGAGCATGCGGTCCTTCATCTTCTCTACGCAAGATTCTATACAATGTTCCTTCACGATATAGGTGTCGTGGATTTTGATGAGCCCTTCAAAAAGCTCTTCAATCAGGGGATGATCACGGGAAAGAACGGGATCAAGATGTCAAAGTCCAAGGGCAATGTGGTTTCGCCCGATGACCTGATCCGTGACTATGGCTGCGATTCTCTGAGACTCTATGAGCTTTTCGTCGGACCTCCGGAGCTTGACGCCGAATGGGATGACAGAGGTATAGACGGGGTTTACCGCTTCCTTTCAAAGCTTTACCGCCTTGTGATGGAGGAAAAGGACAAGGATGTAAAGGAGACACCGGAGCTCGTCAGGCTTCGGCATCAGCTTTCCTATACCATCACATCAAGAATGAAGAATTTCTCCTTAAATACCGTCGTATCAGCCTTCATGGAATTCAACAACAAATTCCAGGAGCTTTCAAAGACGACAGGTGTCGACAAAGAGACACTCTGCACTTATGCAAGGCTGCTTGCCCCCTTCGCTCCCCATATCGCCGAGGAGCTCTGGGCGGCACTCGGAAACAAAACTTCTGTATTTGAAGCCGGCTGGCCCGAATATGACGAGAAGCTGATGGAGGAGGATACAATAGAGATCCCCGTTCAGGTGAACGGAAAGACAAAGGTCGTTGTTACCCTTCCGAAGAACGTTTCAAAAGATGAAGCGATAAAGGCAGGCCATGCCGCAGTAGATTCAAAGCTTTCAGGGAATGTTGTAAAGGAGATCTTCGTCCCCGGCCGTATCATTAATTTTGTGATCAAGTAAGGAAGTATAAGATAATGTCAAAGATCGAAATGAAGACTCCCCTTGTCGAGATGGACGGGGATGAAATGACAAGGATCATATGGCAGGAGATAAAGGATGAACTCATCTTTCCCTTTATTGATTTAAAGAGTGAGTATTACGACCTTGGTTTAAAAAAGCGTGATGAGACTGACGATCAGATCACGGTAGATGCAGCAGAAGCCACAAAAAAATACGGCGTGGCAGTCAAGTGCGCTACCATCACTCCAAACCAGGCAAGGGTGGAAGAGTACGGACTCAAGGAAATGTACAAGTCTCCAAACGGCACTATCAGGGCGATCCTTGACGGGACCGTATTTCGGGCGCCCATTCTTGTAAAGGGGATCGAGCCGAATGTCAGAACCTGGGAGAAGCCTATTACCATAGCGCGTCACGCATATGGGGATGTATACAGGGATTCCGAGATGAAGATAGAAGGCCCCGGGAAGGCTGAGATAGTATTTACCGGCACTGACGGGAAAGAAATAAGACAGACTGTATATGATTTCAAGGATGGCGAGAGCGGTATATTCAAGGGCGAATACAATCTTTCCCATTCGATAGAGAGTTTTGCGCGTTCCTGCTTTACCTATGCTCTCGACAAGAAAGAAGACCTCTGGTTTTCGGCCAAGGACACGATCTCCAAAAAATATGACCACACCTTCAAGGATATCTTCGAAGAGATATATGAGAAGGAATATAGAGAGCGCTTTGAAAAGAATGGGATCACTTACTTCTATACACTGATAGATGACGCTGTTGCCCGCGTCATGAAATCAAAGGGCGGCTTCATCTGGGCGCTCAAGAATTACGACGGTGATGTGATGAGCGATATGCTCTCGTCAGCCTTCGGTTCGCTTGCGATGATGACATCTGTCCTTGTGTCTCCCAATGGCTATTTTGAATACGAGGCTGCTCACGGAACCGTACAGAGACATTATTACAAGCATCTCAAGGGCGAAGAAACATCAACCAATTCCGTTGCAACCATATTTGCCTGGTCAGGCGCACTTCGTAAGAGGGGGGAGCTTGACAATATAAACGCACTTTGTGATTTTGCAGACAAGCTTGAAAGAGCTACTCTTTCGACCATAGAGAGCGGAAAAATGACAGGCGATCTTACTCTTATTACTTCGATAAAGGATCCCGTAAAGCTTTCAACCGAAGCCTTCATCAAGGCTGTTGCAGATAAGCTTTCAAGTCTTTTGTAATGCTTCTTTCCGTATCACATATCAAAAAAAGCTTCGGTGACCTTTCAGTACTTTCGGATATCAGCTTTTCCATCGAGAGGGGCGAGCATTTCGCCCTTGTCGGAAGGAACGGCTCCGGAAAGACCACTCTCCTTAATATAATTGCGGGCGTCCTTTCAAATGATGACGGTGTAGTCGCACTCGAAAAGGATGCCCGGATAGGCTATCTTCCTCAGTATGTCGATACTGTCATGGAAGGGAGCCTTTTTGATTATGTTCTTCTTTCAAGAGAGGACATCCTTTCCGATGAAAAAAAACTTTCGAAAATGGAAGATGAAATGAACACTCTCTCCGGTGAAGAACTGTCACGACATATCGAGGAATACCAGACGCTTTCCCATCTTTTTGAATTAAAGGGCGGGCCTTCATACAGAAGTGAGGTTGAAGGAGCACTTATCGGTCTTGGCTTTGAAAGGTCTGATTTTTCAAGGAGTACAGCCACTCTTTCGGGCGGTCAGAAGACCAGGCTCTCTCTTGCAAGGATCTTGATGGGGAGTCCTGATCTTCTCATTCTTGATGAGCCCATAAATCACCTTGATCTGAAGAGCATAGAATGGCTTGAAGGCTTTCTTTGTGCATACAAAGGTGCTTATCTTCTCGTAGCCCACGACAGGTACTTCCTGAACAGGGTGACGGATCATGTATTATCCTTGTATGATGAAGGCGGAAGGACCTACCGCGGAAATTACCAGGCCTTTGTATCACAAAGAGAAACCGAGCTTATCACAAATCAAAGAGCAGTCGAAAAGCAGCAGCATGAGATAGCCCATCAGGAAGCTGTCATCAAAAAGCTCCAGCAGTTCAACCGTGAAAAATCCATAAAGCGTGCCGAATCGAGGAAGAAGCTCCTTGACAAGGTCGAGATCATTACAAAGCTTAGCGAAGAGGGCGTGATGCGCCCCCTATTTTCCTCACATATCGAAAGCGGAAAGGATGTGCTTTCCGTAAATTTACTTCAAAAGGCATTTGATGAGCATGTGCTTTACGAGGGTCTTTCCTTTGAGATCAAAAGAGGAGAGCGTGTTGCCCTGATCGGAGACAACGGGACCGGAAAGACTACGCTGATCAAGCAATTGCTTTCATATCTTGATGACCCTGACAATCCTTTTGTACGACTTGGTACAAATGTCGAGATAGGCTATTTCGATCAGGAGCAAAAGCTTCTTTCGCCTGAAAAAACTATAATGGAAGAGGTTCATGACCGTTACCCTTCAATGACTGAGCTTTCCGTAAGGCAGGCGCTTTCTGCCTTTTCATTCACAGGAGACGATATCAATGAGAGGATAGGACAGCTTTCCGGCGGTGAGAGAGCAAGGGTTTCATTGACCTCCCTCATGCTTTCACACGACAATTTTCTGATACTTGACGAGCCCACCAATCATCTTGATATGGAGTCAAAGGAGGCGCTTGAGGACGCATTATCGCTCTTTGACGGGACGATCCTCTTTGTTTCGCATGACAGATATTTTGTAAACAGCGTGGCTACAAGGATACTTGAACTTTATAACGGAAGGCTCATTGAGTATCTTGGAGATTATGATTATTATCTTAAAAAGAGAGATGAGTTTCATATAACCTTTGCTTTGGAGGATGAAACCGTATCCAAAGAGAACGCGAAGAATACGGCATCAAAGGAGGCTTTTTCAAAGAGCAAGGAGGAGAAGGCAAGAAAGCAAAAAAATGAAAGACTTCTTAAGAAGACGGAAGAGGAGATAGAGGCGCTTGAAAAAAGCTTAAAGGAAATCGAAAGTGAATTTGAAAAACCTGAAAACATGACGAATTCACTCCTTCTTACGGAGCTTTCAAAAAAGCAGGAGGAAATAAAAACGACGCTTGAGGGACTTTATCTTGAATGGGAAAGACTCTCTGAGGTTTGACAAAAGAGGGTATTATTTCTATACTTTTTCTTTATGGACAAAGACATTTCCAGCGCTGTCATAAGGCGCCTTCCAAGATATTTAAGATACCTCGAAGAACTCATGAATGAGGGCTTTGAGCGGATATCCTCAAGCGAGCTTTCGAAGAGGATGAATGTCACGGCGTCGCAGATAAGGCAGGACCTCAACAATTTCGGCGGTTTCGGGACTCAGGGCTACGGCTACAATGTGGATCATCTTCATGATGAGATCGCAAAGATACTCGGCTTGAATACCGTCCATCCTGTTATTATAATCGGTGCCGGAAATCTCGGGCAGGCGATCACGAGATATATCCGTTCCGGGAATATGAGCTTTGACATCATAGGTCTTTTTGATATAGACAGGAAGCTTTCAAACAAAAGCGTGGCAGGCAGAAAGATAATGATGTATGAGGAAATGCCGGCATTTCTTTCAAAGAACAAGGTCGATATAGCTGCGCTTACGATACCAAGAGAAGATGCGCTTCGGGTTGCTTCAGATGTCATCAGAAACGGAGTGAAGGCGATATGGAACTTCACTCATACGGATATTCCGGTTCCTGATGATGTGGTTGTTGAAAATGTGCATCTTTCGGACAGTCTGATGCAGCTTTCCTACAATCTTGCAGTAAGGACCTGCAGCGGATCAACTTAGCAATTCTGCTACAGTTCCTAAAAGAATGGACAGGGGAAAACAAAAATGGATGAAGAAAGCTTTAAGGAAGCCATAAGGCACGCAAAGATTCCCATCCTTGTGCTCGATCAGAAATGGCACAGGCTTTTTGCCATAAGCGGAAAGCCCGAGGAGGTAAAGAAACTTGAGGTTGAATTAAATGAGCTTCTGCAGCTTCAGGGGAAATTGAATAATGAGCAACGGGAACTGAAAAAGCTTAAAAACCGCCTCATGAACAATATCGTCTCCAATATGGAAAATGCAGGCGATGATTCAATGGAAACCGACAAGCGTCTCATCGACGAGACAAATGAAAAGATAAAGCAGAACGAGGACGAACTTCTCGACCTTCCAAACAGGATCAAGGAAACAGACGGCGTACTTATGATGGCGACTATGCGCTTCTGTTATGCAAAGCTTCGGACGAATGCAAAAGAAGCTTCAGAGATTGCCGACTGGATCAAGAACGTAAGGATCGAACTCAAAAAAAATATCATCAAAAAGCAGAACAGGGAGATAAACAACAAAGAGATATATTCCTATATGCATGATATCTTCGGGAAGGATGTCCTGAATCTCTTTGATGTCGCAGACCAGCAGGAACTTCTTGATACTGCAGCATCTGTGCCTGCTCCTGCGCCTTCAAATAATGCTTCTTCTGATGAAAAAAAGCCGAAGGAAAACATTACTGCAGACCTGAGTTCAAAAGATGATGATTAAAGGGATAAGAAATTGAAATTTGTTCTGACAGGAGAGGAAGCGCGTTCCCTCGATTGCATCACACGGGAAAGCTTTCATATGGATGACCTTGTCCTTATGGAGCGCGCGGCTCTTTCCCTTTCCGAAGAGATAAAAAAACGTTTTTCAAAGGATGAACGCATATTGATATTGTGCGGAACCGGAAACAACGGTGCCGACGGAGTCTGTGCGGGAAGGATCCTTTTCAATGAAGGCTATCTGAATATCAAGATCTGCCTTGCGCTCGGAAAAGAAAAGCTTTCAAAAGCAATGAAAAAGCAGATATCGATCGCAGAAGCCTATAAGGTACCATTTCTTAACGGGCTTCCTGAAAATAATGCCTTTCCGGTCATTGTGGATGCGCTTTTCGGCACAGGGCTTAACAGGCCGATCGAAGGAAAGGCAGCATCAGTCGTTGACTTCATCAATTCAAACGATGCCTTTGTAATTGCCTGTGACAGCGCCAGCGGCATAGATCATACAAGTGGATCAGTTAACGGTCCCTGCGTTAAAGCGGATCTTACAGTAAGCTTCGCGTTTTTGAAACGCGGACAGATCCTTTTTCCCGGACGGGAATATTCCGGAGAGACAATTGTCAGGGACATCGGTATCTATCCCGACGGATCTTCGGATAATGCTCCCGGGACTGTAATGCTTGAAAAGGAAGATATCAAAAGGCTTCTTCCAAAAAGAAAGAGAAATTCCCATAAAGGCACTTATGGAAAAGTCCTCTGTATCGCAGGAAGTGTTGGAATGGCGGGCGCAGCGTACTTCTCTGCAAAGGCAGCATATCTTTGCGGCGCAGGTCTTGTAAGGCTCTATTCTCCTGAAGAAAACAGGGTCATACTTCAGGAAAGGATTCCGGAGGCAGTGATGACCTCCTTCGTTGAAAAGCATGAAACTGAGCCGCTTTCCGACCTTATGATCGATCAGGATGTCGTTCTCATAGGTCCCGGCATAGGAAAGGGAAAGGGGGCGCGGGATATTCTTGATTATGTCCTTCTAAACGCTTCATGCCCCGTGGTTCTTGATGCTGATGCCCTGAATATAATCGCAGAAGACAAGAGCCTTCTCAATTGTCCCAATTCGGAGCTTATTTTGACTCCCCATATGGGCGAACTGTCAAGGTTTCTCAATAAACCCGTTCCTTTCATAAAGGAAAATATTTTCGAGCTTTGCAGTGCCTTTGCTTTGGAGCATCAGCTGTCAATTATTGCAAAGGATGCAGTATCACTTGTATTTTCGCCGGGTAAAAGCGCTATTATCAATCCGACCGGTGATGACAGTCTGTCAACTGCCGGAAGCGGTGATATATTATCCGGCATGATCGCAGGTCTTATCGCGTCCGGCGCTTCTCCCTCTGATGCCGCTTCCATAGCGCCCTTCATTCATGGGCTTTGCGGCGAAGAAGCGGGGAAAAGAAACTCTGCCACTTCCGTTACTGCACAGGATATACTGGCTACGATCCCATCTGTTTTTTGTGAGGTGCTTTCCTGATGGACAGAAACCGCGTTCACGCCGACATAGATCTTGATGCTGTAGTATCAAATCTTGAAAATATGAAAAGTGTCCTCCCTGAAGGGGCGTTTATTGCCTGCGTTCTCAAGTCTGACGCCTATGGACACGGAGTTGTTCCCATAGCAAAGACCGTTGAACGGCTTCCCTTTGTATGGGGACACTGCGTCGCTACAGTTGACGAGGCCCTCGATCTTCGGGCATCCGGGATCAAAAAGCCGATCCTGATACTTGGCTACACCTTCCCGGATTCCTATGAGGATATTATCAGGAATGATCTTCGACCGGCGATCCTCTCATACGAGATGGCGCTTGACTATTCAACTGCTGCAGAAAGACTCTCAAAAAAGGTCAATTGTCATATCAAGCTTGATACCGGTATGGGGCGGATAGGCTTTTCGTGTGAAGAAACGGGACTATCAGAGATACAGAAGATATTCTCCTTAAAGAACCTCGTGCCCGAGGGAATCTTCACCCATTTTGCAAGAGCTGATGAGGCAGGGAGGGAGGCTACTGACAGGCAGTTTTCCCTTTTTACCCACGCGATAGAAGAACTTTCCAAAAAAGGATTGTCCTTTGATATCCGGCATTGCTCAAATTCAGCAGCCTGCATAAGTTATCCCGAGGACTCGCTTGACATGGTCCGTGCAGGTATTACAATGTACGGGCTTTGGCCGTCAGATGAAGTGGACCATGGCTTTCCGCTGAAACCCGCGCTGTCGCTGTATTCTCGCGTATCCTTCATAAAGACAGTGAAAAAAGGCGCTGCCATTAGCTATGGAGGAACCTTTGTCGCGGAGAAAAAAATGATCGTCGCTACCATACCTGTAGGTTATGGTGACGGCTATGCAAGGAGCCTTTCAAACAAGGGCTTTGTACTTATCAGGGGAAAACGGGCCAATATTCTCGGCCGCGTCTGCATGGATCAGTTCATGGTGGATGTTACGGATATTCCCGGGGTCAAGGTAGGAGACAAGGCAACTCTCGTGGGGCGTGACGGAGATGATAAGATAACCCTTGAAGAACTTGGAGAACTCTCAGGGAGATTCAATTACGAATTTGCCTGCTGCCTTGGCAACCGCATACCGAGGCTCTATTACAAAGACGGCAGACTGGTTGATACGGTTGAATATTTATGATCTAAAAAAGGAGTGTGATCTATCTATGGACGACCCATCCGGCCGATCGCGAAACAAAAAAAAGAATCTTTGGAGGATATTCGGAAGAAAAAATAATGTGACCGAGGAGGATGTTATCTCCATGGTGCACGAGGGACACGAAAATGGCGTGTTCTTGAGTTCCGAAGCCAAGATGATCAAAAATGTCTTTGAGTTCGACGAAAAGGACGCAAAGGACATTATGATCCACAGGAATAATATTACAGCCCTTGACGGGGAGATGACCCTGAAAAGAGCTAAAGAGGTCTTTATGGAAAAGACCTTTTCGAGAATGCCCGTGTACGTGGGCGACCTTGACAACATCATAGGCATACTCCATATCAGGGAGGTCCTTATTTTCTCTTCGAGGGAGGAAGAACTTGAAAAGAAGATAAGGGATATAGACGGGCTTTTGCAGAAGGCGGAGTTCGTTCCGGAAACCCATTCGATCAACACCCTTTTCACCCAGATGCAGCTCGACAAGGTCCACATGGTAATCGTGACCGATGAATACGGACAGACGAGCGGCTTGATCTCGATGGAGGACATACTTGAGGAGATCGTCGGAAACATTGAGGATGAGCATGACAAGGAACAGCCGGATGCTGTTATGGTATCCGGTGACGGCTATACGATGGACGGCATGACGCCTCTTTCGGAGGTTATGGAAAAGCTTTCGATAGACCTTGAGGATAGCGAGATAGAAACCTTAAACGGCTTTCTCACAAATGAGCTTGGAAGGATCCCCGAGGAGCATTCAACCTTTGATATCGAAACACATGGCTACAGCTTTCATGTCTGCGGTGTGAGAAACGGTGTTATAGGAAAGGTAAGAGTCAAGAAGATTGAATAAAGCCCCATAAAATGGTAAAATCATCTCATTATTTTTGAAGGAAAAAGGAAGCAGGAATTATGTCAGGACATTCAAAATTTGCGAACATCAAACACAAGAAGGAAAAGAACGACGCTGCGCGCGGAAAGATATTTACTATGCTTGGGCGTGAGATCGCCGTTGCAGTGAAGGAGGGCGGTCCGGATCCGAACAACAACGGAAAGCTTCGGGACGTCATTGCCAAGGCAAAGGCTTCAAACATGCCGAATGACACCATAGAGCGCGGTATCAAGAAGGCTGCGGGCGATGTCAATTCCGTTAACTTCGTGACAGTTACCTATGAGGGTTATGGTCCCGGAGGAACAGCGATCATAGTAAACGCCCTTACCGATAACAAAAACCGTACAGCAGCAAATGTCAGGAATTGCTTTTCAAAGGGACAGGGTTCGATCGGCGCCCAGGGCTGCGTCAGCTATATGTTTGACGAGAAGGGGCAGATCATCGTCGCAAAGGAAGATTACGAGGCTGATCCCGATGAGTTTATGATGGACGCGCTTGATATGGGAGCAGAGGATTTCTCGGATGAAGAGGACAGCTTTGTGATCACTACGACGCCTTCCGATTTTGAGACAGTAAGAGCTGCTTTTGAAGAGAAGAAGATTCCCATGGCAGATGCGAGGGTTACAATGATACCTCAGAATTATGTGACTCTTTCAGATGAGGCCGACAAGACCAATATCAGGCGGATACTTGATTTTCTCGATGAAGATGATGATGTTTCGGATGTATATACCAACTGGGATGAAGGAGATTGATAATGAGAAAGATCCTTTTTGCAGCGAGTGAATGTGTTCCCTTTGTGAAGACCGGCGGCCTTGCGGATGTTGTCGGCGCGCTTCCGAAGGAGTTTCCCAAGAGTGATTGGGACATCAGGGTCGTTGTTCCCAATTATACCTGCATACCTCCGTATTTCAGAGATCAGTTCAGGGATGTCTGCCATTTCAATATGGCCTGCGGCCCCTATATCGGAGAGAAATATGTCGGTGTCAAGGAATATGAATGGGAAGGCATCACCTATTATTTCATAGACAATCTTGAATATTTCGAATGCTTCTATCCCTACGGAGATACGAGATATGACATGGAAAAGTTCACCTTCTTCGACAAGGCCGTTCTTTCCATGCTTCCCGTCATTGATTTCAGGCCGGATCTGATCCACTGCCACGACTGGCAGACAGGGCTTATTCCTGTCTATCTCAGGAATGAATTTCAGGGCAATCCCTTCTTTTGGAACATCAAGTCCATGATGACGATCCACAACCTGAAATTCCAGGGGATCTGGGATATAAAGACTCTTAAAGGGCTCTCGGGGCTTTCGGAGGATCTCTTTACTCCCGACAAACTCGAATTCAACAAGCAGGGCAATATGATGAAGGGCGGTCTTGTATATGCCGACTACATCACTACCGTGAGTGAAAGCTATGCGGCTGAGATACAGACTCCTTATTACGGAGAGGGACTTGACGGACTGCTTTCATCCAGACACTTTGATATGAAGGGTATAGTGAACGGGATTGATTATGTTTCCTATGATCCCTCCACCGACGAAAAGCTCTATCAGAATTATGATGTGAGTACCTTCAGGAAGAACAAAAAGATCAACAAGCAGCGTCTCCAGGAGGACATGGATCTGGCTGTCGATCCCAACAAATATATGATAGGACTGGTCTCGAGGCTTACGGATCAAAAAGGGCTCGACCTCATCAACTACTGTATAGAGGGTATAGTTGATGACAATACCCAGCTTGTTGTCATAGGTACCGGCGAGAGCCGATATGAAAATATGTTCCGTCACTATGCATGGAAATATCCTGACAGGGTGTCCGCAAACATCTGTTATTCAGACGACCTCGCAAGGAAGCTCTATGGTGCCGCGGATGCATTTTTGATGCCCAGCCGTTTTGAGCCTTGCGGACTCACACAGCTGATCTCCTTCAGATATGGTACTGTTCCTATCGTAAGGGAGACAGGGGGACTGAAGGATACCGTAGAGCCCTATAATGAATATGAGCACACCGGAGACGGCTTCTCCTTCAGAAATTACAACGGTGACGAGCTCTTAAATACAGTCAATTATTCAAAATATGTTTATTTCGTAAAGAAGGTTCAATGGAACAAGATAGTTGAGCGCGGGATGAAAAAGGATTATTCCTGGGCACATTCGAAAGGAAGCTACCAGGCTCTTTACGAATATCTGATCGGTTGATGTTCTTCTGATGGCTGAGAAAAGAAAGTCTGTACCTAAAAAAAACAACACAAACAATGATATTGATGTCAGGGCGAAGGAGAGCCTTCGCTATGACATCATTATTATTGTATCCATAGCTGTATCGATCGTACTTTTCATCGGAAACCTTGGCTTTTCAGGTCGGGTGCTCGATACGATATCAAGATTCTTCTTCGGCCTTATCGGCCTTATTTCTTATGCATTGCCATTTTTCATTTTCTTTTTCACGCTTTTTCTGATCGCAAACAGGACAAAGTTAAACGCTATTCGTTCGAGATGCATTTTCTTTGCCCTTATCCTTCTTTGTCTTTGCATCTTCTTTGAACTTGTAAAGTCAGGCGGCGATATTGAAAATCCCGGAGCTGCCTACCTTTCTTCGTTCAGTGAGAAGAACGGAGGGGGGCTTTTCGGAGGCTTGATCGCGTTTCTGCTTTTCAAGGGCTTTGGAACCGCGGCTGCCTTTATAATCACGATCGCTCTCATTATCCTCTTTGTTGTTCTGTTTATGGGACGCTCTGTTTTTTCACGGGCTGAGAAAAAGACTGATATTCTGAGGAAAAAGATGTCTCTTCAAAGGCAGGAAAGACAGAAAAGAAGAGAGATTGAAGAGGAAAAAAGAAGAGTTTACTCGGTTTCGGAGGATAGGGAAAGAAGATCCGAAAGACACTTGAGAGGAGTCAGCCTTCAGACCGCTCTTTCAGACGAAAAAAACGGGGAAGAGAATGGAAATGAAAAAGTACATGAAGTGTCAGTTGAACCTTCAAGTGTTTCTCCCTTGATGTCCACCGGTGAAAGGACTCTGAGGGAGAGAAGATTCTCCGATGAGATGCATGAATTGACTATGCCTTTAGAGGGTATGGGATATGAAGAGACTGTCCTTAAGGATGAGAGAACGGCTCTTGTCAGAAACGAGGAAGATGCAAAGATACAGGGAGAGGAAAAGGCTATAGTCAGGGACGATGAAAGCGCTATACTAAGTGGGGATGAAAAGGCAGCTTTAGAGGAAGAAAAGCCTGTCAGAAAGAAAAGACCCTCTTCATCACCTGCTCCGACTCCTCCTGAAGAAACGAGACCTGTCACTGAAAATAAGGTAAGTAAAGATAATGCCTTTGAAACGAAGAGTACTACAGGTTCAAATGAGTATGTCTTTCCTGTCATAGATCTTTTGAATAAGCCAAAGAGTTCTTCGGGTAAAGGCAAGGATTCCTCGGAGGCTCTGTTTGCGACACTTCAGAAGACCCTTGACAACTTCGGTGTTGACGCAAAGGTGACCAACTATGTCACGGGTCCTTCCGTCACAAGGTTTGAGATCGAGTTAAAGACCGGCGTGAAGGTGGCGAAGCTCACGAATCTTGAGAACGACATCAAGCTGAATCTCGCGGTCTCAGACATTAGGATCGAAGCACCGATTCCCGGAAAGGCAGCGGTGGGCATCGAGGTCCCGAACAAGGAAGCACGCCCCGTTACTTTCAGGGAACTCATGGAATGTAAGGAGTTTAAGGAGCACAAGTCAAAGATCGCTTTTGCGGCAGGGCGGGATATAGCCGGAAACGCGATAATATCAGACATCGCGAAAATGCCTCACCTTCTCATCGCCGGTGCAACAGGATCAGGAAAATCAGTCTGTATCAATACGATAATAATGTCTATCCTTTACAAGGCAACACCTTCCGAGGTCAAATTCATAATGATAGATCCGAAGGTGGTTGAGCTTTCGATATACAGAGGCATCCCGCATCTTCTTTCAGACGTTGTGACTGATCCGAAGAAGGCAGCCGCGGCATTGAACTGGGCTGTGGCCGAGATGACAAAGAGGTACAAGCAGTTTGCGGATGCCGCTGTCCGTGACATGAAGAGTTATAATGAAAAGGTCGAAAAAGGCGAGGTCTTCGAGGAAGGGATAAAGGTAGAGGAAAAGCTCCCTCAGATAGTCGTCATCGTAGACGAGCTTACTGACCTTATGATGGTGGCGGGGAAGGAGGTCGAGACTTCGATCTGCCGCCTGGCACAGCTCGCCCGGGCCGCCGGAATTCACCTTATTATCGCGACCCAGCGTCCTTCAGCCGATGTCATCACCGGGCTCATCAAAGCAAATATTCCTTCCCGCATAGCCTTTATGGTATCATCGGGAATAGATTCCCGCGTCATCCTTGACATGAACGGCGCCGAAAAGCTTCTCGGGAAGGGCGATATGCTCTATGCGCCCCAAGGATTAAATAAACCGCTTCGGGTTCAGGGCTGCTTTGTCTCCGATGAAGAGGTCTCAAATGTTGTGAACTTTATCAAGGATAATAATTCAAATGTGATCGAGGAGGCGGCAAGGGATCGTGAGATAAGAGAGAGTGAGATAGAGTCCCATATCAAGGAGAGCGGCCAGTCTCAGGGCAATGTTTCGGGTCAGATAGATAATGACCCCGACAGCGGTTTTTCAAACGGAAGAGACTCCTTCTTTGCAGAGGCCGGAAGGTTCATTACCGAGAAGGGCAAGGGCTCGATCGGAATGCTTCAGAGAAAATTTAGGATAGGCTTTAACAGGGCGGCGAGGATAGTCGATCAGCTTGAGGAGGCAGGGATCATAGGCCCTGAAATGGGAACGAAACCGAGGACAGCACTTATGAAGCTCCCCGAATTTGAGGAGTGGTTAAAAAATGAGGAGGTAAAAGATGAAAACTGACATCGAAATTGCACAGGAAAGTACCCTGGAACCGATCATAAACATCGCAAAAAAGGTCGGGCTCTATGAAGACGACATAGAGATGTACGGAAGGTACAAAGCTAAGCTTACTGAGGAAGCTCTTTCGAAACTTGAAAAGCGTTCTGACGGAAAGCTGATCCTGGTTACCGCTATCAATCCGACTCCTGCGGGAGAGGGTAAGACAACAACCTCAATAGGACTTGCTGAAGCCATGGGAAAAAGGGGCTTAAATGCCGTTCTTGCCCTTCGCGAGCCCTCCCTTGGTCCCTGCTTTGGAATCAAAGGCGGTGCTGCTGGCGGAGGCTATGCGCAGGTGGTCCCGATGGAGGACCTCAACCTTCATTTCACCGGGGATTTCCATGCTATGACAAGTGCAAACAACCTCCTTTCAGCTCTTATAGATAATGAGCTTTCCCATGGAAACCCTCACAGAATCGATTCAAGAAGGGTAGTATGGAAGCGCTGCGAGGATATGAATGACAGGGCTCTTCGAAATCTTGTCGTGGGACTGGGGACTCCTTCTGACGGCTTTGCAAGGCAGGAGCATTTCTGTATCACCGTGGCATCAGAGATCATGGCTATCTTCTGTCTTTCGGAAAATATGAAGGACCTTAAGAGAAGGCTCTCAAACATAATAGCAGCCTACGATCTTGACGGAAATCCCGTATATGCAAGCGACCTTCAGGCAGTAGGCTCAATGGCTGCTCTTCTTAAGGACGCCATAAAGCCCAATCTCATACAGACTCTTGAACACACTCCTGCGATAGTGCACGGAGGACCTTTCGCGAATATCGCTCACGGCTGCAACAGCATAAGGGCTACAAGATGCGCATTAAAGCTCGGTGATTACTGTATCACAGAGGCAGGCTTCGGAGCCGATCTCGGAGCAGAAAAATTCTTTGATATCAAATGCAGGAGTACGGGGCTTGCCCCTGACTGTGTTGTTCTCGTGGCAACCGTCAGGGCATTAAAATATAATGGCGGTGTCAAAAAGGATGAACTTTCCGCTGAAAACCTTGAGGCGCTGAAAAAAGGCATAGTCAATCTTGAAAAGCATATAGAAAATCTGAAGCTGTACAAGGTTCCTGTCGTTGTGACACTGAACAGATTTGAATCAGATACAAAAGCTGAACTTGACTTCGTGGAAAGCTTTGTCAGGGAAAGAGGCTGTGAATTTGCTCTTTCCGAAGTATGGGCAAAGGGAGGAGAGGGCGGACTTGCCCTCGTGGATTCGGTCCTTAGAAAGCTTGAGACGGAGAAATCAGAATTTACTCCTCTTTATCCCGATTCCATGCCGCTCAAGGAAAAGATCGAAACTGTGGCAAAGAAGATATACGGAGCCAGCGGAGTTACATATTCTTCAGCAGCCGAGAAGGAGCTTAAGCATCTTACAGAACTTGGGATGGGTGATTTCCCGGTATGTCTTGCAAAGACGCAGTATTCTCTGTCCGACGACCCGAAAAAACTTGGAAGACCGGAAAACTATGAGATCAATGTGAGAGAAGTCTATCCCTCAGCCGGTGCCGGCTTTGTGGTAGCGATACTCGGTACAATGCTCACCATGCCCGGTCTTCCGAAGACTCCGGCAGCTTATTCTATTGATGTTGACGAGAATACGGGAAAGATAACAGGGCTATTCTGATAGAAGGATCGGGAGAAAAAGATGAACCTTATCGATGGAAAGAAAATCTCACAGGATATCAAGGATGAGATAAAGGAAGAAGTATCATCCTTTAAGGAAGCGAATAACAGGGATGTTTCGCTTGCCGTGATACTTGTAGGGGACGACAGCGCATCAAAGGTCTATGTCAAAAACAAAAAGAAGGCCTGCGAATATACAGGCATAAAGTCGGTCTCATATGAACTTCCCGCTGAAACAAAGGAGGAGGAGCTTCTTTCGCTCATAGATGAACTTAATGAGCGCTCTGACATCGATGGCATCCTTGTACAGCTGCCTCTTCCCAAACATATGGATGAAAACAAAGTGACTTTACGAATAAGCCCTGAAAAGGACGTTGACGGCTTCCATCCCGTAAATGTGGGAAATCTTCTGATAGGAAATCCCGGCTTTCTTCCCTGTACTCCCGCAGGGATAATAGAACTATTGAAGAGGAGCGGTGTCTCGATCGACGGAAAGAGATGTGTGATCGCCGGAAGAAGCAATATTGTCGGAAAGCCCATGTCGCTCCTCATGCTTCGGGAGAACGCTACAGTCACAGTCTGCCACTCACATACAAAGGAACTTAAGGAGATATGCAAAAGGGCTGACATACTGATAGCGGCGATCGGAAAGCCCAGGTTTTTCACGCGGGACTATATCAAAGAAGGTGCCGTTGTGATAGATGTGGGCATGGACAGGGACGCCGAAGGAAAACTCTGCGGTGACTGTGACTTTGACGATATAAAGGAGCTTTGCTCTTATCTTACGCCTGTTCCGGGAGGCGTAGGTCCGATGACCATAGCGATGCTTATGAAAAACTGTCTCTTTTCTGCAAAAATGCGTGTGAAAAAATAATTATCCATGAAGTGCCAAAACTGTGGAAATGAATTGCCTGACGGAAAGCTTTACTGCGAAAAATGCGGTAAGGCTGTTCGTTTGGTGCCTGATTATGATGAGTTTTCCGATGACATCATCCCCTCCATGGTCGCTAATCCTGACGCGAAGGAGTTTTTTAGGCCCATTGAAAAAAAGGCAGATGAAGCGCCGGAGGAAACAAAGAAGAAGAAAAAGAAGCCCTATTCAAAGATAGTGACTGCTGCGACCCTTGTTTCGATCTGTGTCTGCGCATTAATAGTCCTTTTCGCCTCAAGATATATGATGAGCTATGAATATACAAAGGGAAGGGCACAGGACGCATTTTTAAGCGGTGATTACGAAGGCTCCATAGCGCTTTACCTTGACGCTGTTGCTCTCTATGAAGATGACGACAACGTTGAACTGAAGAGGGACTATCTTCGTATAGCAGAAGCGTACAGACATCTTTCGCAAAAGGATCAGGCCCGTGACTATTATTCAAGGGTACTTGAGCTTGACGCAGAAAATGACGAGGCTTTTTTTGCCATTACCGATATGATGGTCGAGGATGAGGACTATGACGGTCTTTCGTCTCTTTTCGAAATGGCAAAGACTGCTGCTCAGAAAAAGAAGATAGAGGATGCCTGGGCCGGTGAAGTCATATTCTCCGAGAGTGAGGGGGAATATGATGATGATCTTTCACTTTCGCTTTCATCGCCAAAGGGTTATCAGATCTATTATACAAATAATGGAGAGGATCCTTCCGCAGGCGGAACGCTTTTCAGCGAGCCTATACTTTTGGGGGACGGAGAAAGTGTGATCCGCGCAAGAGCCATATCACAGACCGGGATATGGGGGCCGCTTGTTACAAAGACCTATACCATTAAGTATCAGGCTCCTGACCTTCCCGTGATAATCCCCTCTGGCGGAAATTATTCCGCTCCGGTAACGGTAGAGATAATGAGCTTTGCGAAGGATGCCACGATCTATTACACATGGGACAGTTCGAGACCTGATGCAAACTCGCCCCGGTATGACGGTCCCATCCAGGTTCCGGAGGGGAACAATGTCCTTTCGGTACTGGTAATTGATAAGCACGGCCTTTTGAGCGAGATAGAAAGAGCAAACTTTGTATATATTCCGGTGGGCATCTCCGGGCAATAGGACGTTTTTTACAAGAATACTATCATTAGTACCATTAAAGTGATAATATACAATCTGTTGTGGTGGGTGTGTTGGAAGAAATAGAATTATCAATACCGGACGAGCATCTCAAAAATATATTCGGTGAATTTGACAAGAATCTCTCAATCCTTGAAAAGGAGCTTTCTGTTTCCGTGGTGATAAGGGATGGGAAGGTCAAGCTTTTGGGGTCGAAGGAAAATCTGAAAAGAGCCGGGAATGTATTTTCGGAGCTTACACGACTCTCTGAAAACGATACACTCCTTACACCCGAGAATGTGTCATATGCGCTTACACTCACGGATAAGAATCTTCTGGAGCACGATCTTCTGAAGATGGATGGTGACATAATAGCACATACCGTTTCAGGAAAGCCGATCAAGCCCAAGACTATAGGCCAGAAGGAATATGTGGATCTTATCAGGCACAATATGATCACATTTGGAGTAGGTCCAGCCGGAACGGGAAAGACTTATCTTGCCATGGCGCTTGCCTGCCTTTATTTCGGGAGAGGAGAGGTTGATCGGATAATCCTCACAAGGCCTGCGATAGAAGCCGGAGAGAAGCTTGGTTTTCTTCCCGGAGATCTTCAAAGCAAGGTGGACCCTTATCTTCGGCCGCTTTATGACGCGCTTTATCAGATAATGGGGCAGGAGGCATTTCAGAGAAATACCGAAAAAGGGCTCATAGAGGTTGCTCCCCTTGCATATATGAGGGGCAGAACGCTCGACAGCTCCTTTATTATACTTGATGAGGCTCAGAATACCACGCCTGCACAGATGAAGATGTTCCTGACAAGGATAGGCTTTGGTTCAAAGGCAGTGATAACAGGCGATCTGACACAAAGGGATCTTCCCAAAGGGCAGACCAGCGGGCTTTCAGTTTCTCTTTCAGTCCTTACAGGGATTGAGGGCATAGGCGTTTGCCATCTTTCGAAGGAAGATGTTGTAAGGCATCCTCTTGTTCAGAAGATCGTTGAAGCATATGAAGAATACGAAAAAAAGCAGAATAAGACAAAGACAAAGGCAAAGCGGGCTGAAGGTTGAGAGGGCTGAGGAAGGCAGTATATCAAAAAGACGGCTTTTTGCTTTCATTATGATCGCGGCAGTTTTTGTTGCGGGAACCTTTCTTCTCTGCATAAGAAAAAATGTCCTCAAGGATCAGATTGCAGCTTTGCTCGCATTGACTGTCACCTTTCTACTTGTATTCCTGCTGGTCCTTCGGAACGAAAGACAAAAAAACCGCCTTTCCTACAATGCAACAGATTATATGAAGATGCTTGCAGTCTTCGTTATCTGCTTTGTCATTGTATTCTCAGGCACTTTCTTCGACGATTTCTTCTTTCCGATAATGCCCCTTGCCTTCATCCTGACCGTCGTGATGAACGGTAAGCTGTCCCTTTCGATGACGATCTTCTTTGCGGTGCTTTTTTCACTGACACAGGGCTCCGGGATATATGCTTTCTTATGCTATATCATTCTTGGGACGATTGGTGCTCTGATAGCTGATTATCTTCGGGATGAAAAACCAAACCTTTTTACGGGACTCATAATTTTCGGTGTTGATGCCTTTGTTCCCTGCCTGTTCATGTATCTCTCCGGCAGGACTCTTTCTCCTGACCTGCTCCCGGGCGCATTTTCGCTTTCTCTTGTCAGTGCGCTCCTTGCCTGGATACTCTTCCCGAAGCTGGTAGAGGCGGATAAGAGAGAGCCTCTGAGCGCCTACGATATCATACTTGATGATGATTATTCGCTGGCGCAGGATATAAGGCTCTTTTCGATGGATGAATATATTCACGCGTGCAGGGTGAGAAGGGCAGCGGAAAACTGTGCTATTGTCATCAGGGCAAAAGACAGGACTGCTGCTTGTGGCGGTTTCTATTACAGGCTTGGGGTGATGGAGGGGGAGCCCTTCATGGAAAACGCTGTAAGGATTGCCGAGGATCATTGCTTTCCGCACGATGTGATCCAGATACTATCCGAATACCCCGGTGAGGGAAGGCTTCCTACCACGATCGAATCTGCGATCGTACATATGGCAAGCATCTGTGTAACAAGGCTTGAAAATGAGATAAACTCGGCGGGGAGAAGTGAATGGAATCAGAGTATGATCATCTATCAGGCGATGAATGAACTTTCTGCAAAAGGAGTCTATGACAGATCCGGTATGTCGATCAACCAGTTCCTTCGTATCAGGGATCTTCTCGCAAAGACAAATATCCTATGAGGAGGAACCATTTGAAGATTAGGAGGCTATATGACATTGATCATTCCGGAAGAAAATATGCCTGAATTTGATTTTGATATTTTTGAAACGGCAGAGAGCACGGTCAAAAAGACCCTGTCAATGGCCGGTTTTGATATGGAAGCGGAGGTGTCCCTTTCCTTTGTTGGCAGTGAGGAGATAAGAGAGCTCAATAAAAGCTACAGGGGTGTTGACAGCGTGACAGATGTGCTTTCATTCCCTCTTATCGGGCTGGATCCCTCAAAGCCTTACAGCGAAAGCATTTCTTTGGATGATCTTGATTATGTGAATCCCGATACCGGAGAGGTAATGCTCGGAGATATTGTGCTCTGCGAGGAAAGGGTGAGATCACAGGCCAAAGAGTACGGACATTCCATAAAAAGAGAATTTGCCTTTCTCGTGTGCCACAGCACACTTCATCTTATTGGCTACGATCATATGGAAGATGAAGAGAGACTATGCATGGAGGCTATGCAAAAAAAGATAATGGCAGAGCTTTCGATCAGCAGGTAGAAGAAGGATTAGTAAGATGTCAAAAAAGAAAAAAACGATAATCCTTATAGTTGTCCTTTGTGCAGTCCTTCTGCTTTTGATCGGGCTTCTTGTTTTTGTATCAGGTTTAAAGAAAAAGAAGGCAGAAGAGGAAAGAAGACAGAGCGCATCATTAAGTATGAGAGAGAGCAGTATCTCGCTTTCAAAAAAAGCTGCTTCTTTAGCAGCACTTTCTTCCGAAAAAAAGACTTCGTCAGCTTCTTCATCTTCAGTTTCATCTGCCGAAGAAACAAAGCCGACAGGCCCGAAGAGCCCTCTTACGGGTGAGGTTCTTTTGGATCCTTCCCTTCTTACAAAGAGAAACGTGGCTTTCATGATAGAAAACTCATCCCCTGCGCTTCCACATTACGGGATAAACTCTGCCGGCGTCATATACGAATGCCCCATGGAAGGCGGGATGACAAGGTATATGGCTGTATTTGAGGATTATAAGGGACTTGACCGGATAGGAAATTTGAGATCCTGCAGACCTTATTTTGCATATATCGCATCAGAATATGATGCAGTATATGTGCATTTCGGGCAGTCTGTCCATGGTGAGGAGCTGCTTGCCACCGGCATAGTTGCAGATCTGAACGGTACAGACGGAAGCCTCAATGATATATGGTTTCGATCAAGCGACAAAAAATCTCCGCACAATGCCTATACCACAGGAGCGGGTGTTGACGAGGGGATCGCCCAGAAGGGTTATCGGACTACGAAGAAGGAAGGCCTACGGGATCATTTTATCTTCTCGGAAAAAGAGAATACACTTCCTTCAGGCGAGCCCTGCGAAGCGCTATCGCTCTATCTCTACAACAACCAGCCTTATTTCATATATGACAAGAGCACCGGCCTTTACAAACGTTTCGAGTATGATGAGCCGGAGATCGATGCAGTTGACGGAAAGCAGATCATGGTCAAAAATATCATCCTTCAGGATGTTCCCTGCTCTATATACGAAGGGACGACTTATCTTAATATCCCGGTAAAGGGTACGGGAAAGGGAAAATTCATTACTGATGGAAAGATGATAGACATTACCTGGGAAAAGAAGTCTGACACAGGGATAACAAGTTATTTCATGCCGGATGGGAGCGAGATAGAGCTCAATCCGGGAAAAACCTGGGTCAGTCTGATAGAGAAGTATCACAGTGATGAAAACAACTTTTATTCAACGATAGAGGAATTCAACGCAAGATGACGAAGGAACGCTCAAACAGTGATTCCCAGCTTATAGTCCAGGGGTCGATCCTGGCAGGGGCTTCGATAATAAGCAGGATCATAGGTCTTGTTTACCGCATTCCCCTTACTGCCATCATCGGAAAGACCGGGAACGACTACTATGGAACAGCCTATGAGATATACAATATCCTGCTCATAATATCCTCATACTCTATACCTCTTGCAGTATCAAAGCTGGTTGCGGCCCGGGCCGCAAAGGCAGAGCAAAGGAATGTGATGAGGGTTCTGAAGGGCTCGCTTCTCTTTGCAAGTATTACCGGCAGCGCAGGGATGTTTATCATTTTGTTCTTCAATGAGGAGTTGTGCGCCTTTTTAAAAACCCCCTTTGCGGCTCCGGCGCTGACAGTGCTTGGTCCCGTGATCCTCATTGTCGCGCTTCTGGGTGTTTTCAGAGGCTTTTTCCAGGGACTCTCAACCATGGTCCCTACAGCAATCTCTCAGATCATCGAGCAGATCACAAATGCCGTGATATCAATAGTGTGTGCATATGCGCTCTTTTCCTATGGTCAGAAGGCGGGAAAGATCCTTGTCAACGCGGAAAATACCGCTGCCTCCTACGGTGCCGCAGGCGGCACTATGGGGACTGCTGCAGGTGCCATAGCCGCACTCCTTTTCATCCTCTTTTTGTTCCTTGGCTTTTACGCAAAATACAAAAAGAAGATCAGAAAGAAGATAAGTAACGGCGCCATTGAAAACCGGGAGTCTTATTCTTCCCTGATAAAGATACTCGTACTTACAATAGTTCCTGTCCTGCTCTCAACCACGATATACAATATCAGCTCGATCATAGATCAGACGCTGTTCAAGAACATTGCGGTAACACAAGGCTATGAGGCAAAGCAGATATCCGAATGGTGGGGCGTTTATGCGGGACAGTTTCGGGTCCTCATCAATGTGCCCATATCCATAGCCTCAGCCATGGCTTCATCTGCGGTCGTAAGCCTTACTAAGGCCTTCATGCTTGGAAAGAGGGCTTCAGTGAAACGCCAGATCACATCCGCCACGCGCTTTACGATGCTTATCGCCTTCCCCTGCACCGCCGGACTTATGGCGCTTTCGGGGCCTCTCATGATGCTGCTTTTCTCGGATACCGACAGGACATCCTCCGTCATGATGCTGGCAGGGGCTATATCCGTGGTATTCTTCTCACTTTCCACACTTTCGAACGGACTTCTCCAGGGTGTGGACCGGCTTCGTATCCCTGTAATAAACGCCGCCATATCACTGGGGCTTCAGGCACTTCTCCTCATACTTCTGATGAGGGTTTTCAATCTCAATATCTACGCTGTGATAATTGCAAATGCCTTCTATGCTCTTTTGATGTGTGTTTTAAATAATATCGCTCTGACCCGGCACGCCAACGTCCGGCTCAATTTCGTAACGACCTTTGTACAGCCGGCTGCGGCATCGGCTGTCATGGGAGTGTTGACGTTTTTGTTCTACAGAGCCATGCACTATATCACGCATTCAAACACGATTTCGACCATCATCTCTATCATATTCGGGGTGATAGTCTATGCACTTATCCTCCTGCTCACAAGGACGATCTCAAGAGAAGAGGTCGAAAGATTCCCGAAGGGCAGGAAAATAGCGATGCTTTTGACAAAAATGAGGCTGCTACCCGATGAAAATAGAAGATAATTTTGACATCATCATAATAGGAGCCGGGGCGGCAGGGCTTGTTGCAGCGATCGAAGCGATGAGAGGCGCCGTCAAAAAGAGAGTCCTGGTCCTTGAGAAAAATCCTATTCCCGGGAAAAAGCTCTCCCGTACAGGAAACGGAAGATGTAATTTCACAAATCGAAATATTTCTGCGAAGCATTACAATTCATCTGACAAAGAAAGTCTTGATCTGGTATTGTCATCCTTCACATTTGAAGACTCCCTTTCGTTCTTCTCAAAGGAGGGGATCGTGCCTTATGAAAGGAATGGCTGCTTTTACCCTTACAGCGGGGAAGCAAAATCCTTCAGGGATCTTCTTTTTTTGTGCGCCGAGGAGGCAGGTGCGATCTTTACTTTCAGAGATAGCGCTGTTTCTCTAAAAAAAGAGGGAGATCTTTTCAGGATAAATACGGAAAACGATCATTTTTTTGCAAACAAGGTCATCCTTTCAACAGGAGGACTGGCTGCCCCCGATACCGGGGCAACAGGAGAGGGATATGATATCCTTTCTTCTCTCGGACTTGATCTGAAAAAGCCTCTTCCGTCCCTTTCTCCTTTGAAATGTGAGGGCGCATTTCCTGAAGATTTTGCCGGAATACGAGTTTACGGGCGGATTAATATAGCACATAAAGGACGCATCGTCGCCTCCGATTTTGGTGAATTGCAATTCAACAAGGGTAGTATTTCGGGAATCCCCGTATTGGATGTTAGTTCGCCCGCGATCCGGCTTTTTGATGAGGGTGAGAGAGTGAAGATCAGCCTCGATCTTCTTCCAAAAGACTTTGAGCCATCAATTCTTCTTCAAGATCTTAGGAGTGATATCAGGGTAAAGGACGCACTGCTTTCCATTCTGAACTACAAAATGATCCCCTTTTTCTTAAAGAAGGCAGGGATTTCCCTTCATGACAGTCTTTCAGATATTTCACAAAAAAAACTCAAGGCGCTTTTTGACATCCTTTCATCCTTCACCTTTGATATGACAGGATACGCAGGATTTGAAAAGGCGCAGACAAGCTCCGGCGGGCTTTCACTTTCCGAAGTAAATCCTCATACGATGGAGCTTCTTAAGTTTCCCGGGCTTTTTGTGACCGGTGAGCTTTTGGATTGTGACGGGATATGCGGAGGCTACAATCTCCATTTTGCCTTTGCTACCGGACGGCTGGCAGGGAAAGCTTTGGCGGGAGGCAAGTGATGCTTAAGATATCAAATATCAAACTCCCTCTTTCCATTTTTTCAAAGGAACGTGAAATCCCGGAAGAGCGCATATTAACACGATATCTTTCAAAGGAACTTCGGGAAAGGGAAGAAGAAATAAGAAAACTCTCTATCCAAAAAAAGTCAATTGACGCCAGGAAAAAGCCCGATATTTTTATCCTTTACTCGGTAACTGCAAGATTTTCAAATGAGGATGTAATCCTAAAAAAATATAAGGGCAGGCTTTCGATCGAAAGATATTCGGAGAAAAAATATGAAGTCACGCCACTCCTGAAAAAAGCCGGGCAAAAACGGCCTCTTATAGTGGGAGACGGTCCGGCAGGGCTTTTTGCCGCATATATACTGGCACTTTCCGGCCTGGATCCTATTGTCTTTGAAAGGGGAGCGGCGGCAGAAGAGAGGGAAGCGATAGTAAAGGACTTCTTTTCGGGAAAAGAACTATCAAAAAATACCAATGTCTGCTTCGGAGAGGGCGGGGCCGGAACCTTTTCCGATGGAAAGCTGAATACGCTTACAAAGGACAGAGACGGCAGGCAGGTATTCGTACTCGAAACATTTCAAAGGTTTGGGGCGGACAAAAACATACTGTATGACGCAAAGCCACACATTGGGACCGACAGGCTGCTGCTCATACTTCCTGCGATGAGAAAGGCCATAGAAGCGCTCGGAGGTGAGTTTCACTTTAATACTCCAGTCACAGACCTCCTCTTTTCAGAGGATGATGGCATAAGGCGCTTTATTGGTCTTGTCACGGAAAATAATGAGCGTTTCAATTCGGATACATGCATCCTTTCGATAGGACACTCGGCCAGGGATACAATGAGGATGCTTTATTCAAAGTCCGTCCTTATGACGGAAAAGGACTTTGCAGTAGGGCTTCGGATAGAGCATCCGCAAAGGCTTATAAACGAAAGCCAGTACGGGATGAAGGATAGCATATTGCCGCCGGCCTCCTACAAGCTCACGGGAAAAGGGGATTCACAAAGGAATATCTGGACCTTTTGCATGTGTCCCGGCGGGAAGGTGATCAATTCCTCATCCGAGAAGGGAATGCTTTCGATAAACGGGATGAGCAATCTTGCAAGAGAGGGAGAAAACGCAAATTCCGCGCTTATTGTCTCAGTCTCAAAAAACGATTTTGGAGGGGATGGTCCCCTCTCAGGCATTGCTTTCCAGGAGGAGCTTGAAAAAAGAGCTTATTCTCTTTCAAATGGATTCATCCCGCAGCAGCTTTTTTCCGATTTCAGGGACAAAAGAGCCTCATCCTCCTTTGGAAAATACAAAAGCGACACCCTTGGGAGAGCTGATTTTGGGCGGCTTGATACATTGTTTTCAAATGAGATATATGAGACCATCGTCTTTGGGATAAACGACTTTGGAAAAAAGATAAGGGGCTTTTCAAGGGAGGATGCGATCCTTTCCGGGGTGGAATCAAGGACATCCTCTCCTGTCAGGATCGAAAGAGATGACAGTCTGCAGTCGGTTTCCGTAAAGGGGCTTTTCCCCTGCGGCGAGGGAGCAGGCTATGCCGGAGGGATTATGTCAGCCGCAGTTGATGGAATAAAGTGTGCAGAAAAACTGATGGAAATATTGTGATATGACAAAAGGACTTGAAAAAAAAGAATATTCAAATACTCTTTCGGAAGTCGACGAAAATGCCGTCACTCCGATGATGCAGCAGTATCTTCTGACAAAGGCGGATTACAAGGACTGTATCCTTTTTTACCGCCTCGGGGATTTTTACGAGATGTTCTTTGATGACGCAAAGATCGCTTCAAAGGAGCTTGAGCTCACCCTTACCGGGAAGAGCTGCGGTCTGCCGGAAAGAGCTCCGATGTGCGGTGTCCCATGGCACAGTGCGGGGGGCTTTATCAACCGTCTCGTAAAAAGAGGCTACAAGGTAGCGATCTGCGAGCAGCTTGAGGACCCGAAGGAAGCAAAGGGGATCGTAAAGCGTGATGTGATCCGCGTCATCACGCCCGGAACTAACATAGATGATTCACTGGACGGAACAAAGAACAATTACATAGCTTCTGTCTTTTTTGGAGAAGGCCATTTCGGTGTATCATGCGCTGATGTTTCAACCGGCGAATTTTTTGTATCCGAGGAAGAGAGCAGCGAGTCACTTCTTGATCTTTTGGAGGAGGCTGACCCCTCTGAAATAGTTGTAAATGAAGCCTTTTTGATGAGTCCCTTTGACAGGGATTCATACATTGCCCGCCATCAGATCGTTTTTTCACCCTTGAAGAGTATATATTATGACTCAAGAGAGGCAGAGCGGACAGTACTTAAGCAATTCGGCGCAAAAGACCTTTCGGCGCTCGGGATCTCAAAGGATGAGCTTTGCCTTCTTTCCTCGGGAGCACTCATCAATTATCTCTCTGAAACTCAAAAGATCTTCCTTTCCCAGATATCAAAGCTGAGGCGGTTCTCAAACGGGAAATATATGATCCTTGATTATCAGACCAGAAGGAATCTTGAGCTTGTTGAGACGATGCGTGAAAAGAAGCATCAGGGCTCGCTTCTCTGGGTGCTCGACCACACGAAGACAGCTATGGGAGCCAGGGCGCTTCGCCATGCGATAGAGATGCCCCTCCTTTTGAAGGAGGATATTGAAAAAAGGCTTGACGCAGTTTGTGAACTGAAAAACGATATCGCGACCAGCGATGAGCTCCGTGAATACCTTTCCGGAGTTTATGATCTTGAAAGGCTTCTTACAAGAGTGACCTACAAGACCGCAAATCCCCGCGACCTTATAGCGCTGAAAAACTCCCTTTCCGTGATACCGGGCATCAAGAGGCTTCTTTCAGATGCAAGGAGCGCCTTGCTTTCAGAGATATCGCGTGAGATCGATGAGCTTTCGGATATTACTCTTCTTCTTGAAAATTCGATAGAGCCGGAGCCTCCCGCCGTGATCTATGACGGCGGCTTTATAAGAAAGGGCTATTCTGAGGAGGCTGACAGATTAAGGAGCGCGAAGTCGGAGGGGAAAAAGTGGCTCTCCGATATAGAGGCAAAGGAGAGGGAAAAGACCGATATCAAAAACCTGAAAGTCAAATACAACAAGGTTTTCGGTTATTTCCTCGAGGTTTCAAATTCCTTCAGGGACAAGGTGCCTGATTATTTCATCAGAAAGCAGACACTTGTTAATGCTGAAAGATATTATACTCAAGAGCTCAAGGAGCTTGAGAACACTCTGCTTGGTTCCGAAGAAAAGCTTCTTGCTCTTGAAAAGGAGCTGTACTTCGACATCCTTGAAAAGATAAAAAATGAGACAGAAAGGCTGCAGAAAACAGCCCGGCTTTTGAGCAATCTTGATCTTCTTCAGTCCCTTGCCTATACGGCCGATCGGAACAGATATGTGCGCCCTTCGATCAATGAAGATGGAAAAATAGAAATAAGGGGAGGAAGACATCCGGTCATTGAAAAGATAAGGTCGGACGAGCTCTTTGTCGAAAATGACACTGTCCTTGACAATGACAAAAAGAGGCTCACCATAATCACCGGTCCCAACATGGCAGGAAAGTCCACCTACATGAGGCAGACTGCCCTTATCGTATTGATGGCGCATATTGGCTCCTTCGTACCTGCAAACAGTGCTGACATATCTATATGCGACCGGATATTTACGCGTGTCGGAGCTTCTGACGATCTTTCCAGCGGACAGTCCACATTTATGGTCGAGATGAACGAGGTCGCAAATATCCTCCGTAATGCAACAAAGGATTCACTTATCATCCTTGATGAGATAGGGCGGGGGACAAGTACCTATGACGGACTTTCGATCGCCTGGGCAGTTGTGGAGTACATAGCAAACAAGAATAATATCGGGGCGAAGACACTCTTTGCGACACATTATCATGAACTCACAGAGCTTGAGGGTATGATCGACGGGGTGAACAATTACTGCGTGGCAGTGAGGGAAAACGGTCACGACATAGTCTTTCTTCGAAAGATAGTGCGCGGCGGCGCAGACAAGAGCTACGGAGTCGCTGTTGCCCGTATAGCCGGGCTTCCCGATGAAGTCCTGAAAAGAGCGGAAAGCATTTCGAAAAAGCTTTCCGACAATGATATCTCAAAAAATGAAAACAGGATCGAAAAAAAGAGCGTTCTTCCCGCTAATGACGGACAGCTTTCTCTGTTTTCCCTTGATAAAAATCAGGACTATATCATGACTGAAAACGAAAAGCGGTCGATCGAATTATTAAAGGCATTAAAGGTAGAAGAGATGACTCCCATTGAAGCCATGAACAGGCTTTTTGAACTGAAAAAGCTGGTCGATTGAGGATAGCATGGAAGATAATAGAAAAATAAGGCTCCTTTCAAAGGAGACAATAGACAAGATAGCTGCCGGAGAAGTTGTGGAGCGTCCGGCCTCCGTTGTGAAGGAGCTTGTGGAAAATTCCATAGATTCCGGCGCAAAGAATATCACGGTTGAATGGAAGGACGGCGGCATCAGCTATATCCGTGTGACAGATGACGGCTGCGGCATCGAAAAAAGTGAACTCCAAAACGCTTTTTTACGCCATTCGACATCAAAGCTCGTTACCGTGGAGGATCTTTCGTCTATAAGCACTCTCGGCTTTCGCGGAGAGGCTCTTTCCTCTATTGCCGCAGTCTCGAAGACAGAGGTTTTTTCAAAGACGAGGGACATTATCTTAGGAGCACATTACATAGTCGAGGGTTCAGAAGAGATCACATGTGAGGACTCAGCCTGTCCTGACGGCACAAGTGTTTTTGTCCGTCAGCTTTTTTACAATACCCCTGCCAGACGAAAGTTCCTGAAATCCCCGATGACAGAGGGAAATTATATCAATGAGATCGTCTCAAGGATTGCTCTGTCACATCCAGAGATATCCTTCTCCTTAAAGGCCGGGGGCACAGACAGGTTTTTTACCTCAGGAAACGGAAGTCTTCTTGATGCGATCTATAGGATAGAGGGGCGTAGCGTCGCCGCAGATCTGATCGAGATATCCCACCGGGAGAATGAGGTCGGCTGCTTTGGCTTTCTTGGAAGGGAGCCATTGGAACGCGCCAACAGGGCAAAGGAACTATTCTTTGTAAACAAGCGCTCCATCAGCTCAAAGCTGCTTTCAAAAGCGGCAGAGGATGCCTGCCAGGGTTATCTCATGCTCCATCGTTATCCATATATCATACTTTTCATAGATATAGATGAAGCATTGGTTGACGTGAATGTGCATCCGAGAAAAGCTGAGGTACGCTTCTCTGAAGAAGAAAGGGTTTATAATGCTGTATATTCCGCGGTAAGAGAGGCAATAAGATCGATAGAGGACATCTCCCCGATAAGGCTTTCCGGAATAGATGAAGCGTCTCCCGATAAGGTAAAAGAGCTTCCTTTACAGCCGGAAAGGGAGGAGAGGCCTCACTCTGAAGTAATGCCGGACGAACAGGAAGTTCTCCCCGAAAAGATTCCTGTAAATATCCCGGAAAAGACCCCGGAGGTCTTTGAAGAGAAACGTTTCACTAAATACAAGGAACGACTTGAAACTATGGAAAAGCCTCTGTCCTTTTTAGAGAGTGAAAAGAACGGACAGATATCCTTTGTTTCCGTTGAGGCAAAAAAGTCCCACCGGATAATAGGGCAGATATTCAAAACCTACTGGATAGTAGAGTATGACAATGATGTCTATCTCCTTGACCAGCACGCTGCACATGAAAAGGTGCTCTATGAGAGGACGATCAAACTGCTTGAAAAAAGGGAGGTCTTTTCGCAGAACTTAAATCCCCCGATCGTTATCTCTCTTTCTCCTGCAGAGGAGGATATTCTTTTGAAATATCAGGAAGCATTTGAAAGGACCGGCTTTCTTATTGAACCCTTCGGTGGAGCTGAGGTAAGGCTCTGTGCAGTCCCTTCAAATATGTTTGAGGTGGATCCGAAGGAACTGTTCATGAGCACTCTTTCAGGACTATCCGAGACAGAGGGAAAGGCGCTTGACGAGACTGTGCTGATAAGGGTTGCGACAATGTCATGCAAAGCCGCGATCAAGGGCAATACCATTATCTCTGAGACAGAGGCAAGAGCACTCATTGATGAACTCCTTCTTCTTGACAATCCCTACCATTGCCCGCACGGAAGACCTGTTATGATCAAGCTCTCAAAGGAGGAACTTGACAAGCGGTTCAACAGGATAGTGAACATATGAATGAAAACAGCCTCATAGTAATATGCGGTCCCACCGGGATAGGGAAGAGCGCGCTTGCCATAAGACTCTGCAAGAAGATAAACGGTGCCGTGATATCAGCCGACTCAATGCAGGTTTACAAAGGTCTTGATATCGGAACCGCAAAGATCAAAGAAGATGAAAAAGAGGGCATTTTCCACTTCATGATAGATGTAGCAGAGCCGGGCGAAGAATATTCGGCGGCACGCTACAAAGAGGAAGCAAAAAAATGCATATCGTACTGCAGGGAGAATGCACTTGTGCCTGTTCTCTGCGGTGGGACCGGCTTTTACATAAATGCAGTCCTCTATGACACTGATTTTCCTGATGAGGAAATTGACAGCGCTTATTCAAAATATCTTGACGATTTTCTTTCAGAGCACGGGAAAACGGCCTTCCATGAGCTTCTAAAAAAATGCGACGAAATATCCTTTGAGACCATTCATGAAAATAATGTAAAACGAGTAAAGAGAGCGCTTGTGTTCTACCATGAAAACGGCTTTCCGATCTCGTCTCATAATGATGCTCAGCGTTCGAGCAGAAAAAGCCCTTATGATTATTCATTTTTCATAATGAGGGACGACAGGGAAAGGATGTATGAAAGGATCGATGAGCGCGTCGATAAAATGATGGAGGAGGGACTTTTTTCCGAAGTGAAACGGCTTTATGACAAGGGGCTTCGGCAGAATGACAATTCAATGCTTGCTCTTTCCTACAGGCAGCTCATGGATGTTATCGAGGAAAAATGCTCTTTGGAGGAAGCGGTAGAGCGGATCAAAAAGGAGACCCGGCATTATGCAAAACGGCAGGTGACCTGGTTTTCAAGACAGTCGCCGAAGGACTCGATCATAATAGACGCAGAGCATTTTTCCTATGATGTGGAGCGGGAAGCTGATTTTATTCTTGAATGCATACGAAAAAAAGAAGGTTAGAAATGGATATCAAAGAAGAAATATTTGGCTACGAAAACTTTGGGATCGAAAGACCTGTCCTTTCCTTTGGAGAGAGGGTGGAAGAGGCGCTTTTTGAGCGCTTCAAAAGCATAGAAAAGATCGCGGAGATCAATTCCCTTAAAGTACTTCATTCCCTTCAGAAAAACCGCGTAAGTACGGAATGCTTTTCCATGAGTACAGGCTACGGATACAACGACTATGGAAGAGACACGCTTGAGAAGGTCTATCGGGATTATTTTTCAGAATTTTTGGATCCTGACAACGAAAAATATGATGCCCTTGTCCGCCCCCAGATCACCTGCGGAACCCACGCCCTCGCCCTTGCGCTCCTCTCAAACCTGCGTCCCGGCGATGAGCTTTTCTCACCTGTGGGGCAGCCCTATGATACGCTTCTTGATGTTATAGGGATCAATCCCACAAAGGGATCATTGATGGAGTACGGAATCAGCTATGCCGAGTCACCCCTTATCGACGGGAGATACTTTGACTTTGACGACATCAAAAAGAAGCTTAATGATAGGACAGCCCTTGTCACGATCCAGCGCTCCCGGGGGTATGGCGCAAGAAAGACACTGACCGTTGACGAGATAGGAGAGCTTATCTCCTTTATCAGGGGCATAAAGCCTGATGTAAGGATAATGATCGACAACTGCTACGGAGAGTTCACTGAGCTTCACGAGCCCCTTTTCGTCGGGGCTGATCTTCTTGTCGGTTCCCTTATCAAGAACCCCGGCGGCGGCCTTGCACCGGTTGGCGGTTATCTTGTCGGGAGAAAGGACATGATAGAAAATGCGGCCTTTCGGCTTACCTCACCCGGACTTGGAAAGGAGGTCGGTGCCTCCCTTGATATGACAAGACCTTTTATGCAGGGCTTTTTCCTCGCTCCCGAGATCACGAAGAACGCTATGAAGACAGCGGTATTTGCAGGGGAGTGCTTTTCACGTCTCGGCTTTACAGTGTCCCCCGCAAATGACGAAAAGAGAAGCGACATCATAGAGTCAATAGATCTGAAGTCTCCCGAGGCTCTTATAGCTTTCTGCGAAGGCATCCAGGCGGCGGCCCCGGTGGATTCCTTCGTCGTTCCCGAGCCCTCCTATATGCCGGGCTATGCGGATGATGTGATAATGGCCGCCGGAGCCTTTGTTCAGGGCTCTTCCATTGAGCTTTCCGCAGACGGACCTTTGAGAGAACCCTTCAGGGTCTTTCTTCAGGGCGGTCTCACTTGGCCCTCCGGTCGTCTCGGAGTCCTTATGGCACTTCAAAAAATGTATGAGCGCAACCTTTACGATAAGTCGCTATTGTGCTAAACTGCACTATGTTTGTTCAAAAATAATGATGTTGAGGAGCTGAAATGCAAAACGGTTTTGGCATAGACATGGGCACCGGGAATCTGAAGATATTCGACAGATCAAAGGGCACAGTCATCTCTGAAAAAAACACGATCGCCATAGTTGGCAAGAACCGTATGTATGCTTACGGGGACGAGGCTTATTCCATGTATGAAAAAGCCCCCGAGACAATAAATGTCTCGTTCCCCATAGTAAATGGTGTCATTGCCGATTTTGACAATATGCAGACCATGCTTCTTTCAATGCTTGACGAAAAGCTCTCGGCTCATGTAAAGGGTTCTGACATAGTCATTGCGGTACCTACCGATATCACCGAGGTTGAAAAAAAGGCCTTTTATGACATCTTTGCAAAGACGAAGATCAAGGCAAGAAGCATTCTTCTTTGCGAGAAGCCTCTTGCGGATGCACTCGGGATAGGTCTTGACATATCAAAGCCCACCGGGATCATGACGGTCGATATGGGTGCGGATACCACAGAGATATCAGTCATTTCACTCGGCGGAATAGTCCTTTCGAACCTCATTACCTTCGGCGGAAACAAACTGGACGATTCGATAGTTACTTACTTAAAGAGAAAGTTCAATCTCGTCATCGGTATGAAGACAGCGAAGGAACTGAAGGAAAATATAGGAAGTGCTCTTCCGGACCGAAAGGAAGAGATGAAGGTAGTAGGACGGGATGTTGTTTCCGGCCTCCCCATAGAGATGACATTAAAATCCGATATCGTCTATGAGGCAATAAAGGATGACCTCACATCCATCTCGAATTCGATCCGAATGATACTTGAGAAGGTTCCCCCGGAGCTTGCGAAGGACATAGTAAGGTCCGGAATCTATCTTACGGGCGGAAGTTCAAGCATTGATCGGGTTTCGGAGTTTGTTCGCTCGATCACAAACATCGCTGTAAATGTAGCGGAGGACGGGAGCCTTACTGCAGCCAAGGGGCTTGGTAAGGTTGTTTCCGAGGAGGATTGCAGAAGATACGGCTATGGTATCAGCTCAAGGATATTCCGCTGAAAAAGGGTTATAAAGATGCCTGTTAAGAAAAAGAATCCCATTCCCATTCAATACATACTGTTTATCCTGACGAGTATATGTATATTGCTTCTTTTCTTTTCGTATGCCACAGGGTTTTCGGGCGGAGTCCTCACAGAGGCTGCCGCTCGTATTTTCGTACCCATGGAAAAGGGGCTTACCTACGTGGCTGACGGAATAAAGGAGAGTGTCAGTGAGCGAAGAACCAAGGAGGAGCTTCAGGCTGAAAATGATGCGCTTCGCCTCGAAGCCCTATCACTCAGAGAGGAGCTTTCAAAGGAGCAGCTGGATCAGGCTGAGCTTGAGCGTTTAAGGAGCCTTCTCGCCCTCAAGGATACCTATTCGAATTATGAGACAACCGGTGCCCACGTTATCGCAAAGGGGCAGGGAAACTGGTTTTCCTCCTTCACGATCGACAAAGGAAAGGCGGATGGCATCGAGGTCAATATGAACGTGCTCTCCTCAAAGGGACTGTGCGGGATAGTGACGGAGACAGGAGATCATTTTGCTACAGTAAGGACTATCGTGGATGATACCTCCAATGTCAGCGGAATGGTTGCGACCACCCAGGCGACACTCATTGTGTCAGGTAATCTGAAGTCGATGAATGAAGGCCAGATGATCAACTTTTCCGGTCTTGTGGATATGGAAAATGCCGTAAAGCAGGGCGATCCCGTTGTCACAAGCAGTATTTCGGACAAGTTCGTTCCGGGACTGCTCGTGGGTTATCTCACCGAGATCAATGAAGATCAGAACAGACTCACAAAATCAGGAAAGATTACCCCCGTATCTGATTTCAGACATATTTCAGAGGTTCTTGTGATCCTCCAGAAAAAGGAAATACCGAGTCAGGGAGAACTGAAATGAGCTCCTTTCGGCATATATTAAAGCGTATACTGATCACGGCAGGACTTATCGCACTCGTATTTCTCCTTCAGGAGTCGGTATTTCCCCATCTTGCTCTTGGCGGGATCACTCCAAACTGTGTCATTATCCTGGTCTGTTTCGCCGGCTTTTCAAACGGAGCTCTTGAGGGCATGCTCGTTGGCTTCTTTTCCGGCATTCTCCTTGATCTCATGCATGGGCAGTATTTCGGGATGTATGCCCTCCTTTATCTTTACATAGGCTTTTTGAACGGTTCCTTCAGGAAATTCTTTTTCGGAGAGGATCTGAAACTGCCCCTGCTCTTTACGGGACTTTCAGATATCATATATGGCTTTGTGATCTATTTTTTCCTGTTTTTCACAAGGCAAAAGACAGATGTACTGTTTTATATCAAGAGCATCATCATTCCGGAGGCTGTATATACAATGCTTGTAACAGTCGCTTTGTATGTGCCGCTGCTTTTGATATACAATTTCATGGGAAAGCAGAAGCAAAGGGAGACAAAGATAATTGTCTGAGTTTTTTGAATTCATCAAAGAAAAGTTCTTTCAAAAAAGAGGTGCCGTGATCCTCACGGTCTTTTTGTTGTTCACAGCCGTCCTTATCGGAAGACTCTATTATCTTCAGATAATGAACGGGGAAAAATATCAGAGCAGCTACAATCTTCTGACCGAAAGAACCGAAAGTCTTCCTGCAACGCGCGGGAACATCTATGACAGAAACGGGGTATTACTTGCCTACAACAGGCTTTCCTACTCTGTAACGATAGTGGACTCCGGCTCTTACGAGTCCACAAAGAAAAAGAATGCGCTTTTGAACGAGGAACTCTATCAGATCATCTCAAATCTTGAAAGATGCGGGGATGAGATAGACAATGACTTCGGGATCTCAATGATATCCGACGGCAATTATCGTTTCAATTCATCCGGTACCTCACTCCTTCGTTTCAGGGCCGACGTATTCGGACATTCCCTGGCACATGACCTTTCTTACAACAAGACCGGCGGCTTTGACGAGAAGACTGTCTCAGCCGATGATATCATGAAATATCTTTATGAAAAGCGCTACAGTATCTCTGACCAGTATGAGGAATCGATGCGGTACAAGATATGCGTTGTCCGTTATGCGATGTGGCTGCATCAGTTCCAGAAATACATAGATACCGTGATCGCAACTGATGTCAATGAGCGTTCGGTAGCATATATCAAGGAGAATCAGGCAACCCTCACCGGAGTGAATGTAAGAGAGGATTCCATGCGCCAGTATGATTATGCGGAGTGCATGTCAAACCTCATCGGCTATACCGGCACGATATCCGCAGAGGAGTACAACGCCCTGATCGAAGCTGACCCTAACAACAAAAACATCTATTCCCTTACTGATGTGGTTGGAAAGAGCGGAATAGAGCAGTATCTGAATGAACAGCTTTCGGGAAGGAAGGGAAATGAGACTGTCTATGTCGACTATGTGGGAAATGAGATAGAAAAAGCCTCCTACAACGCTCCTGTTCCCGGGAACTCGGCTTATATGTCGATCGATGTCAAACTCCAGTCTGATGTATATGATCTGCTTGAACAGGAGGTCGCCGGAATAGTATGCTCCAAACTGAAGGATATCAGGGAATACAAACTCGACCCCGAGAAGGACGCTTCAGACATCCTGATCCCTGTGTATGATGCCTATGTTTCCTTCCTGAAGAACGGCCTCATCTCAGTAAAGAAAATGGGGGACGAGAACGCTTCAGATATTGAAAAGGAAGTCTACAACAAGCTTGCAAGAAAAAAGGATGAGACTCTTTCAAACCTGAAGAATGATCTTCTTGATGAGGAAGCAGAGGTTTACGGGAATCTTTCGGATGAATACCAGAGCTATTCCACCTACATCATCAAGGATCTGAAATCAAAGAATGTGCTTGTCTCAGAGGCTATAGACGAGTCGGACGAGACTCAGAAACAGTGGCAGGACCAGAAGCTTTCTGTAGGAGAATATCTGAAATACTGCATCAGCAAGGACTGGATAGATATCAACGCCTATGAGACAGGGAAAAAATATGCGGATTCAAACGAGATGTACTTGAATCTCGTTGATTATATAATCCAATCCCTTACCGATGACAGGGAATTTGACAGGCTGATGAATGAATATGCGGTAAGAGAGGATATCGTGACAGGAAATGAACTTTGTGCGATCCTCTACGACCAGGGTATACTTGAGTATAATGAAGAGGACAGACAGGACGTCCTTTCAGGAAATGTCAGTTCTTATGACTTCATAAAGGATAAGCTCAAGTCTCTCGAGATCACTCCCGGTCAGCTGGCTCTCGATCCCTGCTCAGCCTCCTGCGTCATCATAGATCCGAGGGACGGAAGCCTTCTGGCCTGCGTTTCATATCCCGGTTATGACACGAACAAGCTCGCAAACAAGGTTCAGAGTGATTATTATAATTATCTTGTAACAAGCGGGGCATCGCCTCTCTACAATCACGCTACCCAGCAGTCAACAGCTCCGGGGTCAACCTTCAAGCTGGTTACCGCAACTGCCGGACTGGCAGAACATGTGATAGATACTGAGACCATCATCGAGGACGAAGGCATATTTGAAAAGGTTTCAAACAGGCCGAGGTGCTGGATCTATCCCAGTAATCATGAAGAGGAAAAGCTGTCTGAAGCAATAAAGGATTCCTGCAATTATTTCTTCTACGAGGTAGGCTGGAGGCTTGCCGGCTCGGAAAACTACAATGACAGAAACGGTATCGCAAGGATACAGGAATATGCATCGCTTTTTGGTCTTGACAGAAAGACCGGTATAGAGACAGATGAAAAGACCCCGCACATTGCGACACAATACCCGGTAATGGCGGCTATAGGTCAGTCGGACAACAACTTCACGACAATCTCACTGGCGAGATATGTGACGGCTCTTTCGACCTCGGGAGATGTATACAGGCTTTCGCTCCTTCGGAGTATTACAAGTCCTGACGGCAGCGTTCTTCAGACCTTTGGCTCGGAAAAGGAATCCCATGTGGATGTTCTCGATCAGACCGGGTGGGATGCCATACATCTTGGCATGCGGCAGGTGGTTGAGGATCTGAATACCTTTGACAACTTCCCCGTGGAATGCTCCGGAAAGACAGGTACTGCCCAGGAATCAAGGGTGAGGCCAAATCACTCACTTTTTGTTGGCTATGCACCGTCGCAGTCGCCGTCACTCAGCCTTGCAGTGAGGATTCCCTTCGGTTACACTTCACACAACGCTGCTGATTGTGCAAAGAGGATATTCGGGGTCGCCTTTGGCTATGAAGAGTACAAGAAGCAGGTTGGAACGGAAGCCTTTGATCTTTCAACGAACAACAGGACAGAGGATTGATTTTTTTCAAAGGAAAAAACTATGTCAGACAATGATTACTGCATGATAAAAAGTATGAAGGACGGGATCAACCTTTATCTTGATCCTGACGCACCGTTTGTTGAGCTTTGCACCAGCGTCTGCAGAAAATTCGCCGAATCACGGGACTTCTTCGGTGAGGTAGCTATTCCCATCATGTTTTCCGGAAGGGTCATTTCCGAAGAGGAGATGAAGGGAATCTGCGAATGTATAGAGCTGAACTCCATGGTAAGGATCACCCTTGTCATAGATGAAGACTTAAACCTTGTAAAGGACAGGCGTATGCTTGAACTTTCCGACAGGTTCTTTTCAGAGAGTATTCTTGAGAACGCGAAGATCGTGAAAGACTCGGTCAAGCCCGGCCGTGATCTTCATAGCGATTCCTCAATTTTGATACTTGGAGATGTAAGAGAAAATGCTCTTGTAGAAGCTGCAGGAAGCATCATAGTGATGGGGGAAGTAAAAGGCAGCTGTCATGCAGGGACAAAGGGAGAGAAGGAGGCTTTTGTTTCGGCCCTTTGCTTTGACTCTGATGATATACAAATAGCAGAAAAAAAGGGAGCCTTTCATGAGGTTCAAAAGAAAAAGTTTTTTTCAAAGGAGGAGCCTCTGCAGCCCAAGGCTGTTTTCCTCCTTGACAATGAGCTTTTGATCGAACCACTGAAAAACAAAGCTCTTTCCGGTAGAAGATAATGTTTCGAAATTACAAATTCAGATATATCAATATAAGGCTTATTGTATACTGTATACTCATCACAATTATCGGTGTTCTTGTCATTGGCTCCGCAGGAGGAGAGGACTACAAGAACAAGCAGATAATCGGAATGATCGTCGGTGTCATAATAATGACTGTGGTAGCTCTTATTGATTATTCTCTGGTGATCAGGTTTTCGTGGGTATACTACATCATAGCCGGAATATTGCTTCTTTCGGTTTTTACCCCATACGGCTACAATGCCGGAACCGGCGCCACCAGGTGGCTTAGGATCGGCGGCTTTACCTTCCAGCCTTCCGAGTTTGCAAAACTCCTGCTCATATTGTTCTTTGCTTTCTATTTCATGAAGCATGAGGAGGATATCAACAAGCCAAAGACTTTGCTTAAGACAGCCATACTTGCAGCAATACCACTTGTACTCATAATAAGGGAGCCTGATCTTTCGACTACGATCGTGACCTTTCTCACTATCGCTATGATGTTTTTTGCGGCAGGCCTTACCTACAGGATCGTAGTTGTGGTTCTGGGAGTAACTGTTCCCGCGGTCGTGATCTTTCTCATACTTGAGCTTCAGGGGAAGTCCCTCCTTAAGGGATATCAGGACAGGCGTATACTTGCCTGGCTTCATCCCGAGGAGCATCCCGGAGACGCCTACCAGCAGCAGAATTCCATTATGGCTATAGGGTCAGGGCAGATGCTTGGAAAGGGCCTTTACAACACCTCGGCTTATTCAGTGAAAAACGGGAATTTCATTCCCGAGCCGCATACGGATTTCATATTTGCGGTCGCCGGTGAGGAACTGGGCTTTATCGGAGCGGTTGCGATCATCATCCTTCTCTTTCTCATCGCATTTGAGATCCTTCGGATGACAAAGAAGGCAAAGGATCAGGCCGGAAAGATAATATGCGTCGGAGTCGCTTCACTTATAGCCATACAAAGCTTCGTAAATATATCAGTTGTTACGGGGCTGCTGCCGAACACCGGACTTCCGCTCCCGTTCGTAAGCTATGGTCTGACCTCGCTCATCACCCTTTATATAGGGATAGGTCTCGTGCTTAATGTGGGGATACAGCCGAAAAAGACCTATATCGATGAGATGAAGCCATTGAAGTTTTGACGCTTCACTAAGGGGAGATAAAAAAGGGGGTATCATGAATATCGGATTAGTTGCTCACGATTCAAAGAAAAAACTGATGCAGAATTTCTGCATAGCCTACAGCAGCATTCTTGCAAAGCACAATCTCTTTGCTACGGGAACTACCGGACGGCTCATAGAGGAGGTCACTTCTTTGAAACTCCATCGTTTCCTTCCGGGACATCTCGGTGGAACGCAGCAGCTTGGAAGCCAGATAGAGCACAACAACATTGATCTTGTGATCTTTCTTCGCGACCCGCTTAAGCAAAAGTCCCAGGAGCCGGATGTGAATTCTATCGTAAAGCTCTGCGATGCACACAACATACCGCTTGCTACAAACCTTGCGACAGCAGAGCTTCTTATCAAATCATTAGACAGAGGAGATCTTGAGTGGCGTGAAATGTATAAGTAAAAAAATTAAGGTCGTTGTTCTTTCGGCAGGGATATTATTTTCGTCACTGTATCTCCCGGGCTGCGGTACGAAAACGAATGTCCCCGATCCCTTTGACAGCGCCTCTGCCCTTACAGGCTACGGGATAGTAAGAAAGCCCGAGGAGGAGAGCATATTCTTTGCTGACAATCTCTGTGTGACCGATGGTGAAAATCTGCATGACGACAAGGTTCATGCCTACGTCGCCATGGCTGCCGGAGTCTTTGATGCGACCACAAAGGAAACGCTTTACAAGCAGGATATCTTCAAGAAGGTCTATCCTGCCTCCACCACAAAGATAATGACTCTCCTTTGCGCGATCAAGCACGGTGATCTTTCAAAGACAGTGACAGTCAGTGAGAACATCCAGAATATTGATTCCGACTCATCTGTTGCCGGACTTCATGTCGGGGATCAGCTTACCATCAGACAGCTTTCATACGGGCTCATGCTTCCGAGCGGGAATGATGCCGCCATCGCAATAGCAGAGGGCGTCAGCGGATCCGTGGAGGCCTTTGCTGAGCTTATGAACAAGGAGGCGCAGTCTCTTGGAGCAACACATTCGCACTTCGTAAATCCTCACGGTCTTCAGGACACGAACCACTTTGTGACTGTATATGACATGTATCTTATCTTTAATGAAGCACTCAGGTATCAGGATTTTACTGATGTCATACAGTCGCCGAGCTATCTTTGCAAGTACACAGACAAGGATGGCAACAAGGTTGAAAAGACATGGAGAAATACCGTTCGTTATGTAAGCGGAACAGAGGATCATCCGAACGGGATCAATGTGATAGGAGGAAAGTCCGGAACCACAGGCGCAGCAAAGTACTGTCTTGTGATCTACTCGAAGAACGAAGCAGGTCATGACATTATCTCAATGGTTTACGGCGCAGATGCCAGGGTAAACCTTTATCTTCTGATGAGGGAGATACTTTATTACGCGAAAACACCATCCACTTGAAAAATGCCTAAAAGACATTGTTTTTTGCTTTCATATAGTCTAAAATTTAACTCTGTAAGGGTTTTTCCATTAAAGAAAAATGCTTTTGAAGGAGGGCAGTTATGGTTGAAATTATTACTGGCGAGAAGGGAAAAGGGAAAACAAGAGTACTTCTTGACAAGGTTCACGAGGATCTGAAAAAATGCGGCGGCAGCCTGATCTTCATCGACAAGAACAATCATCATATGTTCGATCTGGATTCCAGGGTGCGTCTCATAAACATGGAAGATTTTGATATGTCAACGACGGGCGAGTTTCTGGGCTTTGTTTCAGGCATCATCTCATCAAACAGGGATATTGAAAAGATATATCTCGATAGCTTTCTTACCACGGCTTTTATCGATGATGCAGACAGCCTCGCAGATGCTGTTGAAAAGCTGAAAGCGCTGTCAGAAAAGTTCGAAACGGATTTTCTCCTCTCTGTTTCGAAAAAAAGTGAGGATCTTCCGGAATCAGTCAAGCCGGCTGTGATCGCATCTCTGTGAGACTTCCTTTGATCTGATAAATATGTTTTTTTTGGCGCCTGACAGAAAGAAAAGCCTTTCTGCCGGGCGCTTCTTAAAGGCAGGCAATTCTTGAAGGAAACAGCGAACATTGTAAAATTTCATAGAAAGGTCCAGCTGAACATAGGTCTCATTATCGCACTGTTTGTGCTTGCCTATGTTGTATTTCATATCTTCTCTTATTTTTCGAAAAGCTCCGTGAAATACTATGAGGTGACTGAGGGAAGCATTACCCAGGACAACTTCTACAGGGGTGTTGCCATGAGGCAGGAGCTTATTGTCAATGCTGAGGAGGACGGCCGCTGCATTTATTTTTCAGGGAACAGGAGCAGGGCAGGAGTAAAGTCCTTGATCTGTGCTGTTGATTCCGTAGGCAGTCTGGCAAGTACCCTTTCTTCTAAAGGCAGCGACTACAACTTAAGCACATCAGAGCTTTCAGCTGCCAGGGATACGATCTTTGATTTCGTATCAGCCTTTTCAGACAAGGATTTCCAAGAGATCTATCCCTTTATGACGAAGCTTTCGGAAAACCTTTCCACTGCCTACGGCAGAAAAGCCGCTTTGGAAAATCGAGATGCTATCCAGTCTGCGGAGGCAAACGGCTCCTTTCATTCTTATTACGCTGTAAGGCCCGGTCTTCTTTCATTATCCTCTGACGGTTTGGAAAACCTCAGTGAGGAGGGACTTTCCCTTGATATTCTCAAAGGCAATGCATACAAAAGTTCTTCCTTCGGAACAGACAGGGACATAAAGACCGGAGATCCTTTGTATCGCCTTATCACAAATGATGACTGGTCTATTGCAATGCAGATCTCCGAAGAAACATATGAGACGATCAAGGACTCATCCTATCTTACGGTAAGGTTTTCGGCTGATGGAAATGATGCAACAGGACAGGTAAAGCTTATCCGGATAGATGAACAGCCTGTGCTCATCCTTACCTTTGATGATTCCATGGATCGTTATGCGGACTATCGTTATCTTTATGTGACGCTCATGCTCGATGAGAAGAGGGGGCTTAAGATACCGAACTCTTCGATCACCAAAAAGACCTTTTTTGCGATACCAAAGGACTTCTTTACAAACGGCGGGGATACGAAGGAAAGCGGTGTCATAGTAAAAAATGAACAGGAAACCGGCGACCCTTCGTTTGTGAATCCCACAATTTATTATGATGATGAAGAATATTGCTATACCGATGATTCAAAGCTTAAGAACGGGGATGTGCTCATAAAGGATGGCACAACACAGACCTTCTCCATCGGCTCCAAAAATGACGAAAAGGAAGGAGTTTTCAATGTAAACAAGGGCTATGCGGTATTCAAGCTGATTAATATACTGTTTTCCAACGAGGACTACAGTATTGTGGAATCCGGAACAAATTACGGCATATCACTTTATGATCATATAGCCCTGAATGCCGGAAACATTAAGGATGGAAGCATCATATATTGAGGAGGAAAAAATGCTAAAAGAGAATTATTCAAGTGTGCTTGAAAAAGTTGCTGCGGCAGCAGTCCGCTCGGGAAGAGACCCCAAGGATGTTACATTGATTGCTGTAGGAAAGATGCATGAGCCAAAGGAACTTCAGGAGGTATATGATGCAGGCTGCCGGGATTTCGGAGAAAACAAGGTCCAGGAGCTTACAGGAAAGATCGAGGTCCTTCCGAAGGATATCAACTGGCATCTCATAGGTCATCTTCAGAGGAATAAGGTAAAATATATTGCAGGAAAAACCACACTCATACATTCTGTCGACAGTTTGCGGCTGGCAGAGGAAATTGAAGTTCAAACCAACAAGTTGGAAAACGGCAGTTTGGTCTCTGACATTCTTTTGGAGGTCAATGCCTCGGGTGAGATCTCGAAATTCGGGATAAGACCGGAGGAATCAATCCAGCTATGCCGGGAGATATCCGCGCTGCGTCATGTGAGGGTAAGAGGACTCATGACAGTTGCACCATATGTTGACGACCCCGAAAAAAATCGTTCAATATTTAGAAAAATTCGAACAATTTCTCTTGACATACGCAATGCAAACATTGATAATGTATCAATGGATATATTATCAATGGGCATGAGCGGCGACTATGAAGTTGCCATTGAGGAGGGCGCTACAATGGTTCGCGTTGGAACCAGTATTTTCGGCGCAAGAGACTATAGCTCCCAATCCTCGGGTTAACAAGTGGCAGATTTTCGGTTTGAAAATGGAGAGAGATTATGGGACTTTTGGACAGAATGATGAGTGCAATGAAAATTGAAGACGATGATGATGAAGAGTACGAGGATGATTACGAAGTAGCGGATACCGATCCTTCAAAAAAGGAAAAGAAAGGCTTTTTCTTCAGAAAGAATCAGGATGAAGATGATGAGGATGAAGATGACTTCGAACCCCGGAAGAAAGAAAGAGCGTCCAAGGTAGCTGACTTCAGGAGAAGGAACCCCTCATCGTCAGGTTCAATGGAAGTTTGCGTTATCAAGCCGACTTCCTTTGATGCTGATGTGAAGGAGATCGCTGAGACCCTTCTTGCCGGAAGGACAGTGATACTCAATATGGAAGGGCTTGATCTTTCCGTAGCTCAGAGGATCATAGATTTCATGTGCGGAGCAACATACTCTGTAGATGGAAGTCTTCAGAAGATCTCAAGCTTTATATTCATCATCACTCCAAAGAATGTGGATCTTTCCGGTGATCTTCAGGGGATAGTGGATTCCTTTGAATTTTCCGGACTCAGCATGACTCGTTAATATAAACTAATGGAAGAACTCAAGATAAGGAGGGGAGAGAAAGCTATATATGACATTGTTCTCAATGATTCATATAAAAGCTTTCAACTCCGCCTTGTTGAGCTTGGAATAAACCACCTGAAAGCCTGCATTGTCTGTGATTCAAATACCGCCGGTCTCTTTTTGAAGGCTGTGCGGGATATTTTTATGTCTGTTCCCGGCATTGGATCTGTTGTCACCTTTGAATTTCCTGCCGGCGAAAGTCAAAAGACCTTAAAGAATGTTGAGCGGCTGTATACAGTCCTTATCGAAAACCACTTTGAGCGTACCGACTATCTGGTAGCCCTTGGAGGTGGTGTGGTCGGAGACCTTACCGGCTATGCCGCAGCTACATATCTTCGCGGGATCCGTTTTATCCAGCTTCCCACGACTCTTCTTTCGGATGTGGATTCAAGTATAGGCGGAAAGACCGGAGTAGACTTCATGTCCTACAAGAATATGGTCGGCGCCTTCCACCAGCCTTCCCTTGTATTTATAAACACAGATGTGCTGTCTTCCCTTCCCGGGAGGCAGTTTGCTTCAGGGATGGCTGAGGTCATTAAGCACAGCCTTATTGCAGATCCTGATTATTTTTCTTTTTTGAAGGACAATGTCTCTTCGATCAAGGCTCTTTCTTCCGCCCACATAGAAAAGACTATATACAAAAGTCTCTTGATAAAGGGCAGGGTTGTTGAAGAAGATCCTGAGGAAAAGGGCTTGAGAAGGCTTTTGAATTTTGGCCATACCATAGGTCATGCGATCGAAAAGCTTTCCGACTTTGTACTTTTTCACGGCGAATGCGTTTCTATTGGCATCATGGGCGCTTCCTTCATTTCAATGAAAAGAGGCTATATTTCAGAGTCTGATCTAAATGCTATAAAAGACCTCCTTTCTTCGTATGATCTTCCTGTGAAGGTGCCCGGGGAGATCGGGAAAAACCTTGACCTTGAGACTGTTCTTCGCGCGACAAAGAGCGACAAGAAGATGGCCAAGGGGCGTATCAATTTTGTTTTGCTTCGTTCTGTAGGAGAAGGCTTTGTCGACTCAACCGTGACTGATGATGAAATGCTTTCGGCCATTGATTTCTGCTTGAATTAAACTAATGAAAAACTCCCTCTACAAAAAGAAATATATAATTTCACTTATCATATTTGTGTTCTGCCTGTTTTGTGACAGGCTGACAAAGTACCTTGCCATTATAAATCTTAAGGACAAGGATGACTTTGTGATCATCAAAAACGCTCTTGTTCTTACTTATCTTGAAAACACCGGGGCAGCCTTCTCAATGCTCGCCGGGAAAAGGCTGATCTTCATTATCATTACGATAATCTTTTCGGTTATCATCTTTTTCTTTTTCCTCAAGATCAAGCCGGACATGAGATATTCCCCCCTTTATATCTGCCTTACTGTGATACTTGCAGGGGCTGTGGGAAACCTCATTGACAGGATAATGAACGGCTTCGTCGTTGACTTCATCTATTTTCAGATCATCAATTTCCCCGTATTCAATGTCGCGGATATATGCGTCACACTTGGCGTAATCTTTCTCATTATCTTTCTGTTGTTTAAGTACAGAAATACAGATTTTGAAACGCAAAAAACATCTGAGGAGGATGGGGCGTCTGAAGAGTTCAATGATAATGAGCTTTTGAACGAGGCAGAAAAAAAGGACTTAAACGATGTCTGAAATCCTTGTCGTTCATCCATCTGACGCCGGTCTCCGCCTTGATGTGTTTCTTCAGAGATCTTTTCCGGAGCATTCCAGATCATATTTCAAAAATCTCATGAATAATGAACCTCCCGATATCCTTGTGAACAAGCATCTTCCGAAAGCGGGACTTGTTCTGAAGGAGGGGGATATAATTGATGTGACCTTTCCGCCTTCAAAAGAGGCGGATATTTTGCCTGTTGAACTGCCGCTTGACATTCTTTATGAGGATAATGATGTCCTCATAATCAACAAAGCAAAGGGGATGGTCGTGCATCCGGCTGCGGGACATACAGATGATACCCTTGTAAATGCGATCCTTTTTCATTGCGGTGATTCCCTGTCCGGGATCAATGGTGAAAAGCGCCCCGGTATCGTCCACCGGATTGACAAGGATACCACGGGAGCCCTCATAATATGCAAAAACGATCACGCCCACATTTCTTTAGCTGAGCAGATCAAAGCACATACGGTTCACAGGATATATAAGGGGATTGTGTACGGAAATATGAAAGAGGATAAAGGGACTGTTGATCTTCCTCTGGAGCGCGACAGAAAAGACAGAAAACGTATGGCTATAGCCAGGGATGAAAATAGCGGCAGACATGCCGTGACACATTACAGGGTCTTAAAGCGCTTCAAAGACTATACCTATATGGAATTTTCACTTGAGACAGGCCGCACGCATCAGATAAGGGTTCATATGAGTCATATAGGGCATCCCCTGCTTGGAGATGAGGTCTATGGTCCAAAGAAGGTAAAAGGCTTTGCAAAGGGTCTTATGGGCCAGACACTGCATGCCGGGACGATAGGCTTCATTCATCCCTCCACAGGGGAATATATGGAATTTACGTCTCCGCTGCCGGAATATTTTGAGGAACTCCTAAAAAAGCTTTCGAATACCGCCATGTAAGGCTTATGTATCTTTCCGGTTGAAATCCACGGCATTTGCGGCTTCACGTTTGTGTTCGTCCTCTATAGCCGCGTAATAATCAATGGTCGTATTGATATTTTCATGTCCCAGCACGTCCGCAACGAGCCTTATGTCGCCGGTTTCGCGGTATAGCGCCGTTCCGTATGTGCTCCTCAATTTGTGAGGCGTGATCTTTTTCGTCGGGACTGCGATCCTTGAATACTTTTTCACAAGATTTTCAATCGAGTCAACGCTTATCCTTTTCCCCTGGAGCGAGAAAAACAAAGCCTTTTCGTGGCCCGGAACCGGATCTATGAGCTTTCTTTCCGTTTCAATATAATCAGAAAGCGCCTTGTGGATCTCCCTGCCGAAATAAAGCACATCTTGACCGCCGCCTTTCCGGACTATGGTGATCGTATTTACCACAAGATCCACATCATCTATATCAAGGCCGTTGCATTCGGAAACACGGATTCCCGTGCCAAGCATCAGGGTAAGGATCGCCGTATCGCGAATGCGTGTTTTTTCAAGGTATTTTCTCTGGCGTTCAGACATCTTTTCCTGATTTCCGGAGCCTGAAACCGTTGCCATCACAGCCTGTACCTCATAATTTGACATACGTATGATATTCTTGTCCTTTTTGAGCTTAGGCAGTGGAACAAGGATCATGGGATTTTTCTTGATATTCTCGTGCTGGAAATGATAGAGGAACATCCCCCTAAGAGGCGCCATTTTTCTTGCTATAGCCTTTTTACCGTTTTCGTGATAATCTTCCTCATCCGTATTAAGAGCAAGATAGCGCTGGTATTCGATGATATCCTCGGCGCTCAGGCTCTCGATCTGTTTATAGGAAAAGGATCCTATTTTCTTGTTTTTGAAAGAAGGATTCGCTTCCTTCAAAAACCGAAAGAAGGTCAAAAGGTCATAACAATATGAAACCAGCGTGCTCGTCTGCGTCGTCAGTTCCTTGCTGTGGATATAATCAACGGCACAAGGCGGAAGCTTCTTGATGAGATTTCTCAGGGTGATCGTCAGTTTTTTTTGCTTTTCCTTGTAGAACTCAGAATTCTTGCCCATATGAGGCTTTTCTCCTTTGCTTAAGCATATACCACTATCTATCGGATAAACAGATATTTATCCGAGAGATATATTATACTACTATCCGCTATGTGTTATCAAGTGTCTTTTTCTGTACCGCAAAAGCCCCCGAAACCTTGAAGAGATAAATAACTATAATGTCATTGTGTGGCGTGGTTTGTTCTTAATTGCCCCCGTAAAACTAAAGCATTACGGAGATGAAACGGGGGATAAATGGGGGATAATTCTATTTTTTATGGGGGATAAATGGGGGATAAACGGGGGATAAGAAACAGCCCGCAAAAAAGCCGCCTCCCGACAATGGAAAGCGGCTCATGCGTGGTTTTAATTGTTCCCGGGCTTAATTCATCGCCGGGGCGGTTCTTGCGGGGTTATGGTCTAATTCTTCGCCGTCCTCCGTGATGTACTTCAGGAGATAGATGTTATGCTCTCCGTATTCTACACAGCCGACCTCTGGATCAGCGCCTCCTCCGATGTTTGTATTTTCCATGTGGACAATATCATCAAGGCTTTCGCACTTGTTCATTATTTCGCTTATCAGCTCTTTTACTGTCATGTTCTTTTATTCTCCTTTCACTAAAAACACGGCTTTCTAAATGGTGTATCTCCTCAAATGTAGGACGGTTTCGGCGGCGTGGCGCGCTGTATGGTAATTATCGGCGGTCAGCTGTTCAAGCTCCTTGTCGGTTATTGCGTCCAATAGTCCCGGCTCCTTCAAGATTCTTTCCGCAAGGTCAAGAACAAGCTCTATCCATTTCGGCCCGGCGGGCTTGCTGTCAACATTAAAGGCCTTGTAGGTGTCGCTTTGCAGCTTTTCAAGGATTTCCGCAGCTGTGGCTCCCTTGTCTGTGTGGTCAATCATTTTAATCAGCTCCTTTTCAAATTCTTTGTTACCCGGTCAAAAGCATTTCTGCTTTCTTTGCTTCAATTGCCTTTCGCCATTCGATATACTCTTCATCGGTGAACGACACCCGCGAAAAAAGCAAATACTTTCCCCATTCTACGATCTCAGCTATGGTTATCGGTGCCTTGCCTTCTATTTTTTTGGTGACAGCTGCCTCCGTGTATCCGATCTCATCGGCAAAGTTTGCATAGCTCCCGTACTTCTCTATAACATTTTCTCGCAATTCAGCGTAATTTAAAACCATGTGATACCCTCCTTTTTCACCCTTCCTTTCATCAAACAACCTTCAGGACGCGCGGGGCGGTCTTGGAGTTTTCCCGGTTCTTCTTCACTTCGTCCGGCTTGATCTCAATGTTGACAAGCTCCATTTCCTCCGCTTTGGTATCGTCCATGACATGTGCATATAAATCCATAGTCATGGCTAAGCTGCTATGCCCTAAAATCTCTTTCAGGGTGTTCGGCTTCATGCCTCCTTTAATCGCAAGTGTCGCGAAAGTGTCCCGGAAAGCGTGGGAGCCGAAAGGCTCAATGTGATAACCTTCTCTTTCGGCCTTGTAAAGTGTAGCTTGGATCCCTTTATTCAGATAGCCAGGATAAATACATTTTCCCGCTTGATCCTGAGTAAAAACAAGATTCTCAAACCCTGTTATATTGCCTTTCGTGGCTTTCTGAAAATCTCTTAACTCGTTCAAAAATTCCGCGATCTGCTTGTTTATGGGAATGTCGCGCTTGCTCTTTGCGGTCTTGGGGGTTGTGAGGGTTGCCTTTCCGTTCTTGTCTCTTGATACCGTCCTTTGAATGTGGATTTTCCCGGCCTCTGTGTCTATGTCGCTCCACTTTAGGCCGCAAGCCTCCCCGGCTCTCATGCCTGTTAACAATTGAAGCTTGAAAATATCGGCGTAAGCGGTCGATTCGGGGGCATACTTGAAGAAAACGGATAGTTCCCACTCTGTAAGCGCCCTGTGTACCGTCTCTCTTGCGGGCTTCTTGTCTGTGTCCGGCTTCAGGTGGGGGATAGATTCAGCGGGGTTTGCGTTTATAATTCCGTCAATGGTTGCCGCCTTTAGTACCGCGTGGAGTAGCTTCAAAGTGTCTTTGGCGACATACACGGAGGTTCTTTCTGCAAGGTCGTTCCTAAACGCTATAAGCTGCCTGCGTTCGATCTTCGTTACCTTGCAGCCCCCTAAATCCGTTGCTCTGATGTGTCTGTCATAGTTCTTCGAATAGTGATAAAGGGAATTTTCCTTGATCTCCCCCCGCCTCCTCTGGATCCATTCGTCAAAGTAGGAGTTGAGGGTCACAGATTCATTTTCTTGATAGCTTCCGGCCGAAAGCTTCGCCTCCAGTTCCCGGCGCTTCTCATTGCACTCCTTCGCGCTCTTTCCGACTACTGAGTAGCGCTTGCCGTCAACATAGAAACGGTATTCAATGGAGCCGGGCTTTTTTCCGGCTCTCATACCCGCGGGCAATCTTGCCATGTTCTCACCTTTCCTTTCCCGCGGGGCTTGTGATATAATCAAATAAGCGCAAGCCCTCGCGTTTGTGTGCGGCGGTTGCAGATAATATCGTTTCCTAGGCGTTGGTTATCTGCTTCCGCGTTTTTATTTGTTACCTTTCCCGACATCTTCCCGGACAAGTCTTGTTATGTACTCGCTCATGCTTTCCCCTGTGTTTGCCTTATGTCTCAGCAGGATCATTTTCATGTCGGCGTCCATTCTCAGCGCTACCGTGTACTTTTTCGGGTTGTCAATCGGCGGTCTACCTCGCTTGTTCAAGGCTTCCTCCTTTCTTTTTTATTGTAGACACTTATAAAATACACGCTGTTTTATTGTTTGTCAACCTTTTTTTGTTTATACATATATTCGCGCTATTTAATAATGATGTAATCGGTTCGGCCCTGCGTGACTCCGTCAATCTTCGCGCCGTTCTTCAGCGCATACGCGAGCGCCTCTTTGTTTGGATATGGAGCCGGGGTTATCATGTATTCTTCCGGGATAATGGCTCCCTCTGCTATGTCTATTCTGTTTGAGTGTGAGTAATAGCACGATACGGCGGCATTCTTCAGCTTGCTTTCCGGCATGGTCTTAACTTCATCAAAGAGGATGGCCTTGATCCTGTTGATGGCGTCCCCGGTTCTCTTGGCCTTCTCTGCGTATTCGCGATAAAATGCCTCTGCGGCCTTCTTGAAGACTGTTAGCTCCTTAACCTTCAGGGCAAGCCCTGTTAACACTTCCTCCTTCTCCCCTGTCAGCTTTGAGATGGCACCTTCAAAGCCCTCCAGTATTTCCCCGGTGTCTTCGTCCACATACTCATTGAAAACCTTCTCGATCTCTTCGTTGATCTGTCCTATCAATCTCATTTTTCAACACTCCTTTCGCTTCTTTTATTGCAGCTCTAAATAATTTTCCGCGCACATGTTGCGCGCTATACCCTGTCAGCTCCCCGATCTCTTGCCACGTTAGCCCCTTGATATAACGGAGCGCTAAAACCGTTCTATGCTCCTCGTTCTCCATTGCCTTGATGATCTTCAAGACAGCTTCAAGATTTTCCTTCAGGTGCTTCGCTTGTTCGTCTTTCCTGTCTTGGATCCTCTGAAGTCTCCCCCTCAGTTCTTCCGGGACGTTACCGTCTGGAAAAAGAAAGGCCTCTGTATCGTCACGGTGGAGCCGTAAATTTTCAAGTTCCGCTTGCGTGGAGCGGTAATCGTTCAAGAGGTCTTTTATATCTTTCATGTTTCGGTTATAATCTCTTTCATCCCATAAAGCTCAGCCTCCCCTTGAAAGCTCCCTATCGCTTTTAAAGGGAGGCGCTTTTTTATCACAGTCAGAATAGTCCCCCGGCTGTGTGGTCTGGTTCCCCGTTCCCTCACAAGTGAGGGTTCCCGCTCTTGCGTGTCCCGTTTCAAGGGTGTATAATCTAATAAACTCTTTCGTGTGGCAGCCGACAGAATAAGAGCATTAGCGCTCTTGTCTGTCGGCTCTTTTTAGCTGCATATCACACAAGGAAACCTTGTTTGTAGTTGTATGCTAACCTCTTCAGCCTGTATGCAGCCCCATAGCTTCAGAGGATAACATCATTTTCCGTTGTTCGTACTTGTCGGAGTAGTTCAGTCTGTCGGATTGCTCTTGAAAGTGTTCTCCCTCGCTTGTGGTTTGTCTCGTTCCCTTGCTGTGTTCTCCGTCAGATCGGCTCCTCTTTGGTCCGGTCAAGATCGCTATACACCCGGCAAGGGGCGGCGGTCTTTCTTCCCGTCAGCTTCTCCGGGTGATTCCACAGGATAGAAAAGGATCCTTTTTCGGATTCGTCCCTGGATAAAACAAGATAAGAAACGCAAGTTATACTTGTCGGCCGATAGGGTTCTGATCCGTTGCCCCTCGCTTGCTCATATCGAAAAAAATCTTCTCAAAGCTTCGGGGGGAGAAATCACTGCCGGCGGGTGGTCTCGTTTTTTAAGGCTCTTCCGAAGATTCGTTGGCCCCTACCCCCTTATCTATGCGGTTTTCAGCGTTCGACCTCTCAAAAGCCTTTGTTTATTGCGTTTCAATCTTCTTTGTTTTCGGGGATGATCGCAAACTGAATATAAAAGGGTTCTTCGTCTTCCTCAAGGTCTAAAGAAGAAATGCAGCTACAATCAAGGGCGATTAACTTTCCTTCAGCTGTCTTGTAGTATGTTATCGGCCCCTCAATACCGGGGGAGCCTGTTACATCAGCCCCCACTACTCGCGCCCCGTTCAATAACGCGCATATCTCCACTTCATTCTTCAGCGGTTTCCAGTCCAAATTATTGAAAGCCTTTTCAAGTCGCTCCTCATAAACTTTACGGATTGCCATTTTTGTTTTTCCTCTCTTTCGTGATCGTGGCTTATGGTGTCCCCACAGGTCGGATGATTCCCGCTGTGGGCTTTGTGAAAAGATCGAAAAGAAAAACATTCTCCCGTTGTGTCTCGCTCATAACTCCCAGATAATAGGGGGTGCCCGTTAACTTGCCTATAACTTGCCTATAACTCCCAGATAATAGGGGGTGCCCCTTTTTTCCGGGATTCTCTTCCAGATCGTCTGGTATGCCCCCTTACCCCTTGAAAAAGGTTCTCATTCTTGCCCGGTGCTTTTCGTACAATGCCAGGGTAAAAGTCGTTTGTATCGCTCCGGGGTTCCCGTCCACCCCTTCTGGTATCACTCCACAAGAAACGATTCCGGCTCATTATCCATAAGATATATACTTCGTTTCTTTCTCTCCAGAATGATAATTTGTTTATCGCCTGTTATGTATTGCGGTTTTGTGGGCTTGTAGTCCTTCAGCTTCTCCGAAAGAATATTATTTAACGCTGCTATCCTCTTTCGGATCCGTTTTATCTTGCCCCTTGCCTTCCTCGCTCCTATGCTCCGGGGGCGTCTCCTCGCTTTGTCTTCAGCCTTTGCGACAGACTCCACAGATAAACACACTTCCCCGGCTGTTATGCTCCGTCTGGTTCTCCAGTCTTGCAAGCGCCAAAACTCCCCGAAAGTTTCAGCGGCTTCAAGCTCCGCGTCCATATCGTGAATATATTTCAAGATTTCCTCTCTTGTCATAGGGTATAACCTCGTTTGCAGTAGATCGGCTTTTGCTTTGATAAAGACTGTGCTATAATCATTAGTGAAGTTTGCAACCCTTCGGAGACTGAAAGGCCCCTCATCATTTCAGCCCCCGCGGGGTTCTTTTTATGTCTCAGTTCTCACAGAGAAGACTCAAGCCTTTTAAGCTCTTTCCGGACTGATTCAAGCGCGCCGATTCTCAGCTGCTTTCCCTTCTCATCGCCCTCTACTTCACGGATACCTATATCTCTTAATATGCGTTCTTCCATAGCTTTAAGGTTTTTTATCTTTCCCTCTGTGGTCTCGTTGTTCAGCGCCCGGATATACCTTAACAAGCGGCCTTGCTCAGCCTTTCGCGCCCGCTCTTCTTCGTCAGCCTGCTTGATAAGGTCAAGAGCTTCGGCTCTTTGTGTTATTTGTTCCGGTGTCAGAAGTGTGTGCTCGTTGCCGCTCTTAACATCTGTTATCGTGGCTCTTGAATTTGCCGGAACAAGTACCACGCTTATTTCATAAAGCTCCAGCTCTTGCAGCTCGTTTACTGTGCTTCCGTCCTCTGCCTTGATCTTCTTTGCTTTTAATACATCATAAGCAAAAGAAAACTGCCACAGTACGCCGCTTTTGACGGTTTCCCTTATCTCTTGCGCTCTTTCAGTAGGGAAAAATTCGGCGGTAAAGTGTGCCCCCGTGTAATCTTCGTGTATATCCGTTACTTTTCCGATAATGCAAGAAAAATCGTGATTGAGACAAAGCGGGAACGGGTGCCCGGTCTTCTTTCGTCTTTCGATAGTTCCCAGAAAAGCGCCCTTTCGTATCACATCCCCGTAACTATCCCCGTGGTCGTGGTGAAATGTGGCAAAGTAGCCGGATATTGATCCATTCTTTCCGCTGTCAAAATCTACGGATTGTGCTTTTGCTTTTGGCGGTATATAGTATCTCATTCTTTAATATCCCCGCCTTTCTGTCGTGTTCAGCAACGCTGATATTATTTTATTATGGTCCGGGCTGTCCGATTCTATAAGCTTCCGCCCCTGTCCCGCTCCAAAGCGTACCGCGTGGCGCGTCCATTCGTCGCGGTCCTCTATCTGTTTTTCAGGTTCCCCGGCGTAGGTTATCACTCTGTATCTGTGTTTAACCTGTAATACATTCGCGGCTTCATCCAGAGCGGTTAAAGCTTCATCAGCCCTCGTGATAGTCTCATAGTATTTATCTTTGGCGGTCAGAAGATCGTCAAGGGCTTTGCTTGCGACTTCGTTAAACTCCTCGGCGGCTGTCTCCACAGTCGCTTTTATAGCGTCCACAAGATCGTTATAGCGCCCTTCATCCATACGCGGCAAAAAGTCCACTTTTTCAAGCTTGTGGTTGTAAAATGCTTCTTTTTCCTTTGCGCGGGCCTCGTTTTTGCAAGCCTTGTTATAGTCTTCTTCTGTTTCCGCTTCTTCCTTTGCCTTTGCAGCTGCCTTCTGTTCTTCCTTTGCGCTTGCTATGCCCTCTAAAATCTGTGTGCGGTCCGGAGCGCTTGCGCGGATTTCTTCAGCAGCGGTTAACGCTTCCCTGATCGCGTCCCTTGTGGTTTCTTTGCCATTAAGTATCATTTCTTTCGGCTCCTTTCTTAATTGCTCGCGGCAGCTCTTACCGCTTCCGCCTTCTTGTTCCAGAAGCGGACGCGCGCCGCCTTTATCTTGTCCGGGTTATCCTGTCGCCATTTCTTCGCGTACTCGCGCCGCTTCTCCTTTTGTTCGTCTGTCTCGCGCTGTCGGTATTCCCGCATATACTCCGCGCGGGCTTCCTTTGCGCTGTTTGTCAATAAGTGTCTGTGTCCTTTTCTTCGTCACCTCCCCCGCTCTCATTCCTGAGAGAATAGATTTCCGCGCCTCCTTCTGTTGCACCGGTGCAACTCCCACTCTTCTTGCTGAGTGAGTAGAGTTCCGCTTTCAGCTCATCGTTCTCCTTCTTCAGCTTCTCGTTCTCGTTGTCTCTGTCGCGCTTGTTTTCCTCTGCTTTCTGGATAAGGTTCTCCGTTGTCGCGGCCGTGCTGACAAGGTTTCTATACTCCTTCAGGGTGATTGTGACCATGATCTCACCTACACCCGAAAAATTCAGGTCGTTCGCTCCGTAGCCGTCAACCTTCTTGATTACCCTTGTGTTGTCCTCGTTCATCTCCATGTCGGTACTGACGTTATCGATCATCTTCATTTTCTTTTTCTCCTTCGTATTCTCTGAAAATCTGGAACCAATCGGCGGCGGGCATTGTTACAAGCCACTCACAATTATTTTTTCTGTGGAAAACCGCCCTCAAGGTTCCGGGCTTATGGTCTCTTGTTGTTTGGTCTATCGCTTCTTGGATATTCAGGCGTTCAACCCTCTTTACTTCGATGTGAAGGCCTGGGATCCCGTCAAGGTCGGGGGCTCCTTCGGGGCTTCGCCCGTTATACTGTACTGTTCTATGAACCTCATAGCCGTTATCCTTGAATAGTCGCACGGCTTCTTGTTCTCCCCGCTTACCCTTCATCTTGGAGCTGCGGCCGATCTTGTGAAAGTCCTTGCTGTCTATTTTTCTTTCCTCCCTTCATCGTTATAAAAATATAATGCAGTCCGTTTATACTCTCCTTTTTGCCGCGTTTGTGGGCTATAATCGCATATCTCGAAACGCCTAAAGCTCTCGCCGCTGTCTTTTGTGACAGATAGACTTTCCCGGTCTCTATGCACTTCATAACCGTTGACGGGCGTTTATATAACCCCGTCCTCACTGAGTGGGCTATGTTCTCCTGAGGCGTTACCCATTCAAGATTATTTATAGAGTTGTCGGTCTTGTCTCCGTTCTTGTGGTTCACTTGGAGCGGCTTAAAGGTTTTCATTATGGCAAGGTGAACAGCTACCACAATGTGCTTTCCGTTCTTGCAGAGAGAAACAACGGGATAACCATGCTTGTTTATAGTTGCCTTCAGGATCCTCCCCGATCTTCCCTTTTGTGGAATACTTTTCACCCTTCCTTTGTCGCTGATAAGATAAAGGTCTTCATACCCCCTCAATGGTTTCCATGTTTCCATTGTCCGGCGGCTCCTTTCAAGAGTTCCAGTTCGTGGGGTGTAAGTGTTTCTATGTTCAATTCTTGCGCGTCTGATACAACTCCTTTGATAAAATCGCTCATCTCTTTGGTGTTGTAATCTGAGGATCCCCGGATTATGAAATATGCTTTAAATCTTCCGTCCGGGGATTCTTTGTAAAGCTTGTAATGTCCCTCCACCCGGTTCATATCAACCGACTTTGAGACTGTGAGCGTTACCGGGATCCCGTCCTCATTCAAAAGAAACTTGCCGTATTTTTGCAGCAGCTCCTCGTAAACCTCATCTTTTGAGCTTTCAAGCACTCTTGCTATCTCATCTATGAGCTTCCATGCATACGCGTTCGCGTCAAGGCTCCTTTTCTCTCGGTGCTTCTTCAGCTCTAAATCAAGCGGCTCTCCTTTGAGCGCTGCCACTTCGTCCGGCGGTGCGTTGGTTATGAGGGTTAGGATAGTCTTTCCGTCAAGCGTCCGGCTTATATTGTCAAGACTTGCCCGGCTCTTCATTCGTCTCCCATCCCTTCAGGATCTTTTCTCCTTGCGCTTTCCATGATTCCCAGTCCGCAAGCGTCATTTCGGCAAAGGTCTTTTTCTCGTAGAGCCTGCAGATTCTTTCTTCGGGGATGTTGTGAGCCTTGCAGAGTTTTTCAAGAGCTGCTATCATCCCCTTTGTGATTGTCTTCGGGGCGGCTGCTTCCGCGGGTTCTTTTGGTGTGGCCGCTTCCGTTGGCTTCTTCAGGTTATAAACCGTTTGCCCGGTCTTCTCGTTCACGATAGATAGCTCCGTGATCTTGCCCTCTGTGTAGCCGATCTGTGTTACTCTGAAGCGGTCGTAACATCTACCGTCTTTAATCTCGCAAAGCCCGGCCGGGATCCATATAAAGGGGGCTGTGTATAATTCGCGCCCGATCCCTAAATTGAAGCATGCGCGCTTGAAACTGTCTGAGGCTTGCCCCTTCTCTGCTTCCGTCTTGGATTCGGTTCCCACATCTTGCTTGTCGATCCATTGTCCTTTTGATTGATCCCACACGGAGACAGTGCAGTAAAGCCGATCTCCTATTAACTGATGATTCCTTTTCCACCCGAAAAGCCCGAAAGTCTCATCGAGAATGTTTTGGTCCACCCTCGCGTCTTTGTAGAGTAAGAGGGAAAGGCCGTTCTCTCTAATCATACTTATTCGACATTCGACCTCGTCCGCTCTCAGGTTCCTAAAGCGGAAAACATGCTGTGAAGCTTCAAGGCTGAGAAGCTGCGTTGATAACATCGCCCTCTTTTCTTCGTTCGCCCTCAGGGCCTCCTTGTCTTTGGCCGTCTGTCTTTCGATCATTGTTAGGTCTCTGATGTTCGATTCAATAAGGGCAAGCTGTGACTTTATTTCCTGAACGGTGCTATCAATTTCCATCTCTTCCCCTTTCCGCAGTCGCATTTTTCGCCCGGGTCAAGGTGTGCTCCACATACCGGGCAAACTGAATAATAATAAAATCTCATCTCCTTAACCTCCGATCCGCAAAGTTTCGCTGTTATTGATCCTCAGCTTTTCCGGGATCATGCTTTCATGTTTCTTTCTCTCACATATCGCTCTGTATGAGCGGATAAAGTGAGACTTTTCAACGGTCTCAACTTCTGAAGTGTTCATCTTTGCAATCTCTCGCAAGTTTTCAGGGCTTCCGATGGCCTGCTGTATCTCAGGCGCTAATCTGGAAAACTCCTCCTCGGCTCTGTAAATGGAATTTTTCGCGGCCTTCCTTACCGTCCCCCACGCTTCCAGAGGTTCCGGCTCACGGGGGCGGGGGATCTCTGCTGTGATCTGACCTATTGACGGAGCAAAGCCGGAACCGTCTGAAACGATGTACCTTTTCAGGGCTATTGATATTTCGTTAAAATCATATTCCGACAACAACGCGCTCCATAATTCAAGGGTGTTTGTCATGCTCTGAGGCTTAAAGTTTGGGTAAGCGGCCTGAATGATGGTTAAAATCTTCGCTGTTTCGTTCTTCGTCATGTTTCGCCCTCCTTCATTAAATCCATGAAAGTTACTACTTTAGGCGGCTCCTCCTTCTTCTTCGACCTACCCTCCCACGATATGAGGCGCTGTTTCCAACTGAGGACGGGCTTTCCTTCTTTGTCCTTCCAATCGGCGGCGGCATAGTAGTTAAAAAATTGCACCGGTTCAACAGGGCTTCCTCTTTCGGCTATGTACGCCTTCACCTCTTCAAGAGTAGGGGGCGGCGGGATCCTTTTCTTTGAGTGAGAAGGGGGTGCGGGGTTCTCCCCGCTCTCTATGTCTTTTTCTATCGTCTTTATTCCTTCTTCTTTATTCTTTATTCTTTCTTCTTTATTCTTCTTCTTATCGGCTATACTTCGATTTGCTTCGGGTTTGCTTCGGGTTGCTTCGATTTGCTTCGGGTTTGCTTCGGGTTGCTTTTGTTTGCTTGCTTTTCCACCTTTACGCCCGGATTCAGCCCGATCCTTTGACTTTTGGAGCGTTGCCCGGCATGCTTCGAAAAGTGCTATTTGCATGCTGTCGCCTTGCGGTTCCCGATCCTGAAACATGAAATAAAAGATGTTCTCCAGAAACTGGAGGCGCTGCCCTTTGTCTTCGATCTTTAGAGCGGTGTTAAAATAGCCGTCAAAAAAAGAGAAGTATAAAAGGTTGCCCCTTTCCTCCGCTTGGTTTTCTTCCATGGCCTAGCCCTCTTTTTTCAGGTTCTCGCCGGGTTTGGAGTTGTCAAGGGCTGCGTCTATCACTTCCCTGTCGTACATCTTACGCCTTCCGAAACGCCTGATAGCTCCGATACTTTCCGCGAAAGCTTCAAGGCTTGCCCGCTTCAATGATGTGTACTCAACGGCTTCGCGAAAATTCAACATACGCTTTGCGTATTTTTTATCCGTCATTTTCGGCTTTCTCCTTTCGTTGCTTTTTTTGAATTGTTCTTGATAGCTATCTTGTGTTATAATACATTGCGATTTACACAAAGACAAGAAATATATATTTGCATTTACATTCGTAAACGCAAATTGCTAAATCGCACGTTTTACGGGCATGTTAATTTTTCAAGCGGAACTCTTTACCGCGGAAGGGGTCGATTATGACAAAAAGCAATTCCGAAAATTTACAAAACGAGACGACAGCGAAAAGTTTTTTAACAGACGGCATCGCAACAGAACTTTCGCAAAGAATGGCGTTTATAGCGGATTATGCCAAACACGATCCCGATTATGCGAAAGAGCTTCGCCTTGAAAGATTCAAAACCGTGGTAAATGATTTAAAAGAGCATGACCCTAACTACGCGCAACAAACATTAGCAAAAGAGCTCGGGGTCTCCGCGCCTTCTCTTTCTTTGATCCTGAAGGGAAAAAGAGGGATAACCGCTGATTTTGCGGCAAAAGTACATGCGCGCTACCCTCAATACCCTGTTGAGTGGCTGCTCGGGCTATCGCTCTACGCTAACGAACAAGAAAAGAAAAGCGGAAACGCTTTTGCGTACTCATTGCACGATGAATGGACGTTTGATTTTATAGAGGCCGTTTCCGGGGTCAATTTCAGACCGGGGCCGCACTTGTCGGCTTTACCTTATGAGCTTCCAGATGACCCCGAAAACGCAAGGCGGGGATACAAGATAAACGGGGGTTATTATTCGTTGTCGGATGATGAGGTTCGAAACCTTTTAAAAGAGATTCGGGCTTTTGTAAATTTCAAGGTTGATTATATTTCAAAGACAAAAGAAAATCTCTCCGAAAGAGGTTTTTATGATTACGAGGAGGCTTTGGAGATGTTTGTTAACGAATTACTGGAAAATGCCTCCAAAATCGAAGAGATGAAGAAAAGGGATCCCGAAAAGGCAAAAGAGGCCGTGGTTGACATTTGGAAAAAATATTTATTCTATTATCCGGACCTTGCGCCTCGCATGATTTCAGACACATTAGATCATATGGGTAAAAAATCTTTTCCAAAGTCGATAATGGAGCTTTTTAACCCCTGAACGGTATCCTTTATTTCCCGGGCGCTCGATGTTTCTAATGTTTTCCTGAAAGTGGCCTACATATCCATGCATAATGCGCGGCAATCCACGGCAAGGACGGACAGCTCTATAAAGGAGCAGTAAGATTCAGGATGATCCATCACTCATAGAGCGCCCCGATGTCCCTAAAGGCTTCCCTCTCCGTGGACGATAGCCCGGTTGCAAGAAACCTATTCAATCCCCCTTGATAAAAGCCGCGGGACAGTCCCCGATCTCTTGCTATCCTTCGCACGGTCTTATTTCTCTTTAATGTTTTAACGGCGCTGTCTATGGTTCTTCTTGCGCCTTCCGGGGTGGTTCCGTTACTCTCCCCGATCTGTGACAGCGTGGATTGATTTATAAAGCGCTCTTTCAGGAAAGCGCATTGAAGGGGAGGCAGCTTTTCAACCTCTCCCCATAGTTCGGCGGCTTCCTGAGAGTTGCTTAACTCTTCCTCCAGCTCCTCGATGGTGTTAGCCGGGTCTGCGATAGCGTCCGCAAGGGTCATGCCTTCCCCGGTCTCTGCGTAAAGTGAAACGGTCGATAATGTCTCCATAGCCTTTTTTACTCTTTCAAGACGGCCGTCTGTCATTCTGAGAAAGAATTTTGTTTCGGTCTCTCCAGGTTCCCGTCCTGTTGCTATCTTGTAATCGTTCACAAAGTGGTTGTATTTGTTCACATCTTCAAGGGTTCTGTTGCTTATCCTCAGAGCGTTCCTTGACTTGAAGATATAACGCACAAAGCCCCACATGAGGCGCTTGTAAAAGTGGCTTGAAAAGGCGGCCTTGTCCTCATCGTATGACTGGACGGCCTCACAGAGGATAATAAAGGCCTCTTGCTTCAGGTCTTCCGGCTCCTCGTAACCTATGAAGCGTTTAGCGACCCTGCAGATTATGCCCTGATTTTGAAGATATAGCGCCTCGATCTGTTCGTTTTGTCCGGCTCTGATGTTCTTAACAAGCTCCTCGTTTGTCATACAACCTCCCCCGGTGAAACTATACGCAATTCGTGTATATAATGCCGCCTGTCTTTGCGCAAATTTTTGTTCGATACTAAAGCGCTTTATCATATCGAACCCCTGTTTGCTGCTATTGAAAGCCCTTGTTTTTTGCGCCCTTTGTCCGGCTTTTTTGTTCGATTCAGGCGGCGGCTCCTCTTGGAGCGCTGAGACGACTCTATTTATTATAGCCGCATTGCGTGTATTTTGAAAGAAAAAAATAAATTCTTGTCAGCCTTGCCCGTACAAAAATAGTAGTATGTCATTTCCGGCGGCGCTGATGTACTTTTTCGGGCTTTGCGTGGCTTCAATGATAAAATACTTGCCTAAAGTATAAAATGGCTATATGAGGCTAATAGGGGCGTTAATTGACACGCTGCTTTTTGCAGGTTCCCCTCTCGCCTCCGTAGGTTTGCCCGCGGCGGCTAACACGCCCGGAAAGGCCCTCCTCTCTCTTTTGGCAATGAGGAGTAGCCCCGGCGGATTCAATGCGCTAAAATGGACGGAAAGCCCCTTGACGGCCTCGCACGGTTTATGTTTTCAAAATGGGGGATGAAATGGGGGATAAGGTCGATTTTCACGAAAGAAAAAAGATGATTTTCCGCATAAAATCGCTATAATCAAGATGTATTGCAATTTATCCGAGAGATATAAATATCATGATACACTACTCTTCACATAATATCAAGGGAAAATTGATTCCCGCAAAAGAAAATATACGGTGAAAATCCGATAAAAAATCAGAATAAGATAAAGTTCGAAAGCACCCTTTTATGACGAAGCACCAGAGGATTTCAAAATGAAATCTCTGATGCCCATCAGCGGCTTTTTCAAAAAGCTATGTGTGAAGAAAAAAATATGCAAAAAACCTTACAAGGTCTTTTCAACAGGAATAACCAGATAACAGCCTTCATGGATCAGATCTCCGCTGATCCGGTTTGTTCTTCTGACCTTATACATATAATCGCCTCTGGACATATTGACGCCCGAAGCATATTTTTGAGCGATCGATGACAAGGTGTCGCCTTTTTTGATCTCATAGCTTTCATATATGATCTCCATGTCAGACCCCATTGCCTGAACTTTCGTTCGCATGCTAATAAAAAAAGAGAAAAAAATAAAGATGGCGATAAAAGCGGCGGCAAAAATCAGAGATGCTCTAAAAACAGTCTTTTTCATATATATTGCAGACGATTTCCTGGTATTCATTTGATTTCCTCCTCACAACACGTTTGAACTTTTGTTCTAAAACGCATTATAATTTCAGAACATGTGTTTGTCAATAGGCTCAAACAAATTTTTTCGAAAATATGTTTGCTTTGCCCGTAGAATAATGCTATAATGCCATGAGTAAGGAGGTATTTTGCATGGAAAAGGGAAAAATATCCGAAAAACAGCAGAAGCTGCTGGAATATCTGAAAAAGAGTATCCTGGAAAGAGGTTATCCTCCCACAGTCAGGGAGATATGCGAGGAGATGTCATTGAAATCCACTTCCTCCGCTTTCAATCATCTCGAAAAGCTCGAATCAGCGGGCTATATCAGAAGAGATCCTGCAAAATCCCGTTCTATAGAGATCGTGGATGACGATTTCAATCTTACAAGAAGAGAGACCGTAAATGTTCCCCTTGTGGGGCAGGTCGCCGCAGGACAGCCCATCCTTGCACAGCAGAACATCGAGGATTATTATCCTCTTCCGGCCGAGTATGTTCCGAAGAACGAATGCTTCATGCTCCGTGTCAGGGGCGACAGTATGATAAATGCCGGAATATTGAACGGCGACACTATAATGGTCGAACGCTGCGATACAGCCACAAACGGTCAGATCGTGGTCGCTCTCATAGACGACAGCGCAACTGTGAAGCGCTTCTTCAAGGAAGACAATATGATCAGGCTTCAGCCCGAGAATGATACTATGTCTCCTATTTATGTGAGGGATTGCCAGATAGTAGGCAGGGTCTTTGGAGTGATGCGCTTCATCAGATGAGGCTTTCTATCAAAGGGTCTTTGGATCTATCTTTATCCCGTCGACCCATATCTTCTCCAGGTTGTAGAAGAGCCGATCCTCCTTGGAAAACAGGTGGACTATGATATCTCCGTAGTCCATCAGTATCCAGGTTGAGTTTTTGTTCCCTTCAATCTGCTTTACCTCGATATTTCGCTTTGTCATCTCCTCATCAACGGCATCAGCCATGGCCTGGAGCTGGTTGATATTGTTTGCGCTCGCAACCACGAAATGATCCGCGATCACGGAAACATGACCGATGTCGATGATCTCTATATCCTCGCCCTTTTTCTTGTCGAGCGTATCATAGATGACCTTCAATACTTCCTTTTCGTTCTTTATCCCGCCCATTATGAGCCTCCATTCAAATCGTTATGCAAATATATTTTTTCTTAATTGATCGGTCCCAATACTTGCCCACTCTCACTTGACATCAAAGTTTCAAAATTCCCGGCGCAGCTTGTCACTGTAGAATTCATAGGTCTCCCTGGTAGCCGGGTCTATGTCGCTTTTCGTTTCATCAAGATAGCTCAATGTATCAAAGAGTATCTCTCTTACGCAAATATCAAGGTCGGAGAATGCCAGCTCCCTGATCTCATCAAGCCGCTTTGCCTTGTCGCGTCCGGGCTCGATATAATCTGCCGTAAATATTATCTTCTGCAGAAGAGACATATCCGGCTCTCCCGTGGTATGCGTCCTTATTGAGGATAATATATCAGCATCTATGATCCCGAATTCCTTTTTTGCAATGATGGCTCCGACTTTCGCATGAAGGAGATACGGCGCCTTCCTCTCCGCTTCCGTGATATCTACCTTGTTCTCCTTCAATATTGAAAAATACTCTTTTTCCGTAATATCCTTCGCGCAATCATGAAGAAGGCCTGCAACCCTTGCGGGGAACGCGGGATAGGAATATCTTGCGGCAAGCGCCATCGCAGTATCTGAAACCCGAAGACTGTGCTGATATCTCTTCTTTGAGAGGCTTTTTTTTATCTTCTTTCTTGCATCCTCAAATTCAAAGTGATCCTTTGGTCCGGTGAGCCTGATTTCCTCATAGAGCCGCCTTTCTTTGATATAAGAAAGAGCCCCTGACGGGATATTATTCTTCAGAGCGTCCGAAAAACCGTCATTGAATTGCCTTTTTGAAAGTTCTTCCCGAAGGAAGGAGGATGAAACATCAAAAAAATCAGATTCAATGACCGAAACCGAGGTATCAAACTGCTCAGCCACCTCTTTTGCTTTCAAAAGAAGCTCCTCTTTTGAAAGCGCCCTCTTCGTCTTCTCATCCTTCCTCGGAAGGACTGCAAGAGACACATATTTTGTGATGATATCGGGCTTGACCCAGTGCTGGAAGGTGAGAAGCGAGTCCTCTCCTATTATGAACCAAAGCTCATCATCAGGGCGCGACTTTTTTAATTCATGAAGAATGATATAGGAATATGTGTCCCCTGAAAAAGAGTATTCAAAGTCCGAAAAGTGAAGCCCCTCTTTTTCATACGGCTCCACTGCCCTTCTTGTCATCTCAAAGCGCGCATTCTTTGTTATATGTCCGTTAACTGCCTTGTGAGGCGGGTCTCCGGACGGCATTATCAATACTTCATCAAGCTGCAATTGCTTTTTCGCGGACAGTGCCGCATTGATATGCCCGATATGTATGGGATTGAAGGTTCCTCCGAGTATACCGATCTTCAAGAGTTCACCCCTTTGGAAGCTCTATCACAGGTTTTTTTGCAGGCCGATAGAAGATGATCTTTCTTCCTATGACACGGACGACCTTGCTCTTCGTCCGCTCTGCCAGAGTTGATGCGGCCTCATTTATGCCAAGATCACAATTCTTCAGAACCGAGATCTTTACAAGCTCCCTTTTTTCAAGAGCTTCATCAAGCGAAGCCGTAAATTCGGGAGTCACTGTGGATTTTCCGAGCTCGAGTATTGCTTTTTCATTTACTGCAAGGCCCGAAAGATAGGCCCTTTGCTTGTTTGTAATATCATTCATAATATGTGAAAAGATATCCTCCAACGTTTACAGTATCGCCCTCTCTCATGCCGAGGGCCTTCATATCCTTTATTATACCTTCATTTTCAAAGAATTTCTGGAAGAAGTGGAAGCCCTTCTCGCTGTCGAGATTCGTATAGCCAAGAAGCCTGTCGATCTTGGGTCCCACCACCTCATATTCGCCTTCCTCGTTCTTTCGCACCTCATAGGAAAGCGACCTTACAGAAAGCTCCATGGGATCAAATTCCGACTCAAAGATAATGTCCTTCTCCCTGTTTTCTTCAACCGTCCTTCCAAGAAGTTCTTTAAGCTCCGAAAGCCCTTCCCTGTTCTGCGAAGAAAATGCAACAACTTCATATTCCGGAAATTCTTTTCTGATAAGAGAAAGCTTTTCCTCTTTTTCCTCAGGGCTCAGGCAGTCAGACTTTGAAAGCGCGATGATCATCGGCTTTTTCAAAAGATTCTCATCATATTTTGAAAGCTCATTATTAATGACCTTGATGTCGTCTATTACATTCCTGCCCTCTTTGGGAGCCATCGGATCCACGAGCTGGAGCAGCACCTTTGTCCGCTGGATGTGCCGGAGGAATTCATGACCGAGACCGACTCCGTCCGATGCACCTTCTATAAGCCCCGGAATGTCCGCTATCACCACGCTCCTGCCGTCCCCCATATCCATTACTCCGGGTATCGGTGAAAGCGTCGTAAAGGGATAATCCGCGATCTCGGGCTTTGCATTCGTAAGCACGGAGATAAGGGTTGATTTCCCGGCGTTAGGAAAGCCCACAAGACCGATATCGGCTATCATCTTGAGTTCAAGCCTTATCATGGTCTCAACCGCCTCACCGCCGGGCGTTGAGAATTTTGGCACCTGCATCCTCGAAGTAGCAAAATGCATATTGCCAAGGCCCCCCTTTCCGCCCCGGAGTATGACAGCCCGTAAGTTGTCACCGGACATATCGGCTATGACCTTTCCAGTCTCGTCATCATAAATGACTGTGCCCTTCGGAACCTTGAGAACTATGTCTTCACCGTTCTTTCCGTGGCAGCGGCTCTTCCCGCCGTTTTCGCCGTCCGAAGCCGAGAACTTCATCCTGTGCCTGTACTGTGACAGTGAATTCATTCCGGGATCGACCTCAAATATGACATTGCCGCCGTTCCCGCCGTCACCGCCGTCAGGCCCGCCGTTTGCGACGAACTTTTCCCTGTGAAAGCTCACATGGCCGTCTCCGCCCTTGCCGGAGCGGATCCTTATCTTTGTCCGGTCAGTAAATGAATATGCCAACGCCTTGCACCTCTAATCATAGATAAAATAATCCGGCTAAAGACCTATCTTCAGCCGGATGGAATGTAAAACAAATAGAAAAGCGGATTATTCAGCGGTCTCAACCGGATAAACGGACGCCTGTTTCCTGTCCCTTCCGAGCCTCTCGAACTTGAGCTTTCCGTCTATCAATGCAAAAAGTGTATCATCGCCGCCCTTGCCTACATTGTTTCCGGGATGGATACGGGTGCCGCGCTGTCTCATTATGATATTTCCGGCCTTTACGAACTGACCGTCAGCGCGCTTTACACCAAGTCTCTTTGACTCGGAATCACGACCGTTCTTGGTCGAGCCCATTCCCTTCTTGTGTGCGAAAAATTGAAGATCAAGCTTCATAAGATCGTTTCTCATTTCAAAACCTCCTCGGTATATAATCTGAAATTCTTCGGGTATTCCTCTTCTATTCCTGAAAGTCCGAGAAGCAGCGCCTTCAAAAGTACATCTGTCTTCTCTGAATATTCCTTCGGAAGAAGTATGGAAATCTCCCCTTTTTGCTGATCGCTCTCGACCTCGATCTCGTCCTCTGTAAAGCATTTGATCGAGTTTACGGTATTTATCAAAAGAACCGAAACCGCGGAACAGACTATATCCTTTCCCCGCTTCGCAAATCCTGCGTGTCCTTTGGTGTTTACCGAAATGACGCGGTCACGCACCTTTTTTACAAAAACCTCTGTCAAGTCTTAAGCAGTAACCTTTGTGATCTTTACCTGAGTATAATACTGCCTGTGACCGTTCTTTCTCTTGTAACCTGTCTTCGGCTTGTACTTTCCGACAAGGATCTTTTTTGCCCTTGCCTGCTTCATAACCTCAGCAGTAACAGAAGCTCCTGAAACTACGGGAGTTCCGGCTGTGATCGAGCCGTCATTTGAAACGAGAAGCACCCGGTCAAAGGTTACTGAATCGCCTGCCTCAGCCTCGAGCTTTTCAACATTAAGTATGTCGCCCTCGCTGACGCGGTACTGCTTTCCGCCTGTTTCGATAACTGCGTACATAAAAAAACCTCCTGTGGATCTGAAAAAAAATTACCACGCGCCGGAGAAAAGCGGCCATTACGACACTTATATTAAAAATACTCTTTCCGTGCGCACACTTTTGGTATGATAATACAATTTTCTTTTCGAGTCAAGGCACAACCGATGGTATTTCTCCTTGTTTAATAACACTTTATATAGTAAAATAATTACGTTTTTGAGTTGTTAGAACCCCTCATTATCTTCAGCGAGGTAATCCTTCGGATGTCGAAATACACACCGATGCTTCTTAAAGAAAAAGAGCGCTTCAAAAGCCTCCGGTGCGATCTTGACCGCTTTTCAAACAAAGCGTCTTATTATCTGACCTATAATATACCAAAAGACGAGAAAATGCTGGTCTATGCCTACTCAAGCTCGTATTCCTCATCCTTCTCCATGGAAGGGAACGGAACGATAATAACAGACCGCGCCATATATTTCCACCCTACACACACGGACTGGGCTCCCGAAAACAGGGTCGATCTCGACGGTCTCTGCAGCTTCTATGTCTATCAGGAAAATTCCCTTGATACGGTGCATCTTCTGAATCAAAGGTCAGACATCCGTATCTTCGGCCGCACAGTGGCGCCGAATGATACAACTGGACGGGAACTTGTGGAACTTCTCCGTGCTCTTCAGCGTGAGATGGCGTCCCATTCGTCCATAGACAAGCAGCGCTATGCGGACGCGGAGGGCTTCATTCTTGACTCTATCGGCCGTTCCTTCCGCTCCTACGGAGTTCTTCTTCCACTTTACAAAACGCTTCTCGACGAGCTTTCCGCGGAAGGCTCCTTCCCTTCGATGACAGCTGTCTATCAGGCGGAGGATCTGTATCGTCATTGTGATATGGGAAGGTATCACTCCTATGTGGATTCGATGAAAGAGGAACTTCCGGAGAAGCTTTATGAAGCCTTGAAAAAGCCGGATGAGAAGTTCTATCTGGACTATATAGATGATCTTTCCGATGTTACGATATTTACCTTTACCTCTTCTATCCTGCCGATCTACAGCTATCTGAAGGGGAAGGAACGCCTCAGCGGAAGAGAGATAATGATCCTTATCCTGATAAGCACCTATGTCGATGACTCACCTTATGTGAATGAGCTTCTTTCTTCAACACAAAAAGACCTGCGCTTCCACGAGAAAGCATCAATTGACGCCTTCTTCAGCCGTTACAAAAATGAACAGATGGTAAAGGTCTATGACAAGCTCCTCTCGGGACGCGAGCTTTCCGAGACGGATCTTCAGAAGACGGATTCCGTAGGCTTTGATGCCCTTCATTACGCTATAATGCTGAAGGACAAGGATATCCTTTCAAATTTCCTGATCAACGGAAGAAGCTTCTATGAAGCCAGACCCAGGAATGTCGGGAAGATGGCGGATCTTTCTTATGATTATTTCCTATGTGCGGCTCTTCTATATGACGACCTTTCTCTCTTAAAAGAGGTCTATGTCAGGACCCGCCGCCCGGCAGGCCCGCTTTACCGCTCAATAAAGCGCCTTGAGAAGCTCTCCGAGATCAATGAAGCACTTTTCATCAAATCCGGTGGAGCTGACAAGAGCTATCTTTCAAGGATCACAGATCTCAATGCCATGAAAAATGAGATCGAAGACGAGCTTACCGCCCTTATCAAGGCTGAGAGGATGAAGGCCATCGCATACGCAAAGATGATCTATGAATCAAAGCACACCTTTGCCTGCTTCCTCCTGTCTATGCTCTATGATATGGAAAAGCTCTTCTCAAGCCTTGCAGAAACAGACTCATGCTTCAAGGTCTTCTATTTCAGGGATATCGCCTTCATCGCGACGAAGGATACGTACCTCGACCTTGATTTTGTAAAATGGAATGACGGAACTATCGAAGAGATGAGCTTTTCAGAGGCTCCCGAGACTCAACGCAGTGGCTTTTACGAAAAGCTATACGACAATCCTGCAAGGAAGCACAAGGATAATGCCAAAAAGAAGGCCGAAGGGAAGGCCGGCCATGCAAAAGAAAGCACGGAAGCCATCCAGAAGCACCGCTTCTTCTCAGACGAGGCCTGCAGCGACATTACTATCCTCAAAAAGGAATATCACGAGCTCATCAAGCGTTATCATCCCGATGTCACGGGAAGCGACAAGGATGCCGCGATCATCAGGGCGGTCATCGAGGAAAGAGCCGAGATCCTTGAGCGGATTTCAACATAACAAAAGCCCCCTTCGAACCTTTCATCCGAAGGGGGCTCTTCTTTTCAATTCTTATGCGAGCTCATCCTGGAAGCCGGGCTTGTAAAGATGTCTCGGAATACCGTCAACCATTATCGGAGCGACATCGCCCTGGATAAGGGGCCTTACATACTGGACGAATTCATCCGTAACATAGGTGCCGTCCTTTGTGATCCACTCTCTAGGAACAAGGCGCTCGTCGTTTGCGATCTTGTGAACGTCCTTCACCTCTGTCTTTGCTGAATAAGGATCATTTGACTCACGGGTGATGACTACCATCTTTCCGCTGTCTCCCTCATCGGCAGCCTTCACAGCGGCACCGCCGCACTCAAAGGCTTCAAGTATATCGATCCTTGACGCGCAGTGGCTTGCAGCTCTCTGAAGGGTTGAAAACTCGATGGAACGTGTCTTGCAGCCAAGCTCCTTGCCTACTACATTGCAAAGATAAGCTGCGGTTCCGGCAAGCTGCTTGTGGCCGAAAGCGTCAACATAATCAGAGGTTGAGCCCATCTCGCTTATGTACTTGCCCTCAGCTGTCCTGATACCTTCGGATACGCACATTACAACTGACTGCTTCGTCTTCAGAAGCTCCTTGCACTTTGCGACAAAGGCATCAACGTCAAAGGGAAGCTCGGGAAGGTAGATAGCGTCAGGTCCGTCGCAGTCCTCGCTCTTTGCAAGGATTGAAGCGCCTGTAAGCCAGCCGGCATTGCGTCCCATTATCTCTACTATGATGACCTGACCGTTCTCGATACCGAGTGACCAGCCATCCCTGATGATCTCCTTGATGGAGGTTCCGATGTACTTTGCAGCGGAACCGAAGCCGGGTGTGTGGTCTGTAAGGGCAAGGTCGTTGTCAATGGTCTTCGGGCAGCCTACGAAGTGGATGTTTGAGCCGCTGATGATAGCATAATCAGCCAGCTTCTTGATCGTATCCATGGAGTCGTTTCCGCCGATGTAGATGAAAACATCGATCTCAAGGTCATCAAGGATATTGAAAATCTTGTCATACAGTTCCTTATTTTCATTGATGGTAGGAAGTTTGTAACGGCAGGAGCCAAGATATGCAGAGGGCGTCCTCTTCAAAAGCTCTATATCAAGGCCCGTCTGAAGATGCTCTGAAAGGTCTGTGTACTTTCCTTCAAGGAGACCCTGGATACCGTGGATCATCCCGTAAACCTTGTTGTAGCCTCTGTCCTTCGCGGTGCGGTAAACCCCTGCCAGAGATGAATTGATTGCAGCTGTAGGGCCTCCTGACTGACCGACAATGACATTTCTCTTCTTCTTGCTCATTCTCTAAGTTCCTCCTCTAAAAGAACAAAAGTAATAACTATTTTCCGGTTTTCACCAGCGAAAGCTATTTTAACAGAGAGCCGCCCCTGTTTCAAGGAGCGGCTCTAAATAAACTATGGCTAATTTTCTATTCTATGGCTTCGATCTTGTCCGAAAGCTTCTCGCCCCTGTAGGTGCCGACGGATATTATTAATTAACCTGAAACAAAAGCCCTGTTATCTGATATCCTTGCCCATCAATCTGTCAAATACCTTCTGGGCGCTTTCGTTATCCTGCTTGCCGATCACATCCTTGCAGCCGATCGCCGCCAACAGCATGGAGGCCTTCATGAACTGTACAGGGTCTGTACCGAAAGGACTGCAAGCCTGCATCAGAGTCTGTACGATATTCCATCCTACGAAGGCCGCCTGCTCTGAGAAGTCCTTGAAACCATAGGCCTTACGGAAGAGCTCTGTATTGCTCATCTTGCCCATGAATTCCGTTTCCTTCTTCCGGATCACCGCTTCCTTCATGAGATCTCTGGCGCCCTTCTCATCTCTATACTTCTGATCATCCATTATCTTCTGGATGTTATCACTCCTGATAGCCTGAATCTCCTTGCCAAGAGGTCCTTCATCGGAAAAGTACTTGTCCATTAATTTCTTGTCCTGGCATACGGACATTATAAAGCGTGCTGTATGCAGGGTTTCATTAACGATCGACTTGATCCCGCCGGTGAAGGTATTTGTAAACGCCGATATTCCGAAGCTGCTGCCGGACAGGACGTCTACAAAGCTGGTGACTGTCTCGAGGATGTCTCTTGCATTGGCGCTCTTTACCGCCCCTTCTGCCACCTCATTCAGGATCCATTCTTTGTTCAACTGAGTATCACTTGTCACCATCTTCTGGGCTTCGGTCTGTACCTTGGAAGCCTTCGCTTTCTTCTCCTGGCTCTCCTTCTTAAGTTCATCCGAAGCTTCCAGATTCTTGCTCAGGTTCTTGATATTATCTCTGCTGACTACGACATTGTAGAGCCCGCTGATACCGCTGGCTGTCTGCAGCAGCGCTTCGCCGCCAATAGCCGTCACTGTCTTGGCTGTTGCTGAAACCATACTGAGAGCTGAGCTTGTGCTCATTGTTAAGGTTCCGCCAAGACCTGCGTATCCTAAGTACTCGGATGCCTTATTCCTGCTCACCGCGGGGATTACAACACCGGAGCTCAGCATCTTGTTCTTCATCTTGGGGCTTAAGGCCATCATCATGATACGCTGACCGAAGCCGTAACCCGGGATCGCTCCCTCAAGCTCGGCCCTTACCCTTCTGCCGAAGAACCGGGTCGCGCGGTAGCCCGAGCGATACAGGTTCTTTCTCATAAAGCTGTAATTGTACATAAAGCGTCCGTATTTATCGATGTCGCCCACCGCGCGGTATCTTTCCGCTTCCCCGGTAAGCATCTTCCTTTCGCCTTCCGTACGTTTTACAAACTTCATTGCGTTTCCAAAGAGTTCCCAGTCTACGCCGGTGCTCCTTCCGCCCACATAGAACCAGTTCAGGATCTTCTTCCCTTCCATCATGTCGGCGAAATTCTTCTTGTTCTTGGTATCTCTCGCGTCTGAGACCTGGGTGGAGACCAGACTCTTCATGGCATCCCTGACGTCATACTGCGTGGTTGCCATAACATTCTTCTGTCCCGGCGTGCTGAAATGATCAATGTAATAATCCGCCAGCTGATCCCTTCCGACCTCATTGACATATCTGTTTTCATTCTGACCTATCGAAGTAGTAAAGGTTCCGTCTGTGGAAATGTCGAGTATATCCCTGTGCTTCAGCGCGTGAACCACCAGCATCCTCTCATTTTCGGACATTCCGGAGAACGCGGAGATGAGCGGCATGGCCTGCTCGGGATTCTTCTTTGCTTCCCTGGTAAGGAAGTCAATGAAGTAACCAAAGTGATTCGTGACCTCATCCCTGAAGGTCTCGTCGATCTCTTTTCCAAGCTCTCTGGCCGCCACATTAGGAGAAGAAGGATCCGTGGTATGCTCTACTGTCTGCCTGCAGAGTTGGATCCTCAGGTTCTCCTGCTCGATCTCTTTCACCAGATCCATGGCCCGGTCAAGCATCTCCCAATCGATCGTCGTCTTCCGGTCAAGTGCGTCTTTGGCGAAACTGCTCTTTGTGATCCCGTTTTTGCTGAGATCAATGTCGTCCCGAAGCTGGAAGCTGAACAGGGTTTCTGCGGCTTTATCGAACATATCATGGGTTATGGACCGGTTCAGCTCTGCTATGAAGTTGTGATCCATTCCATCCGGCCTCATAAAGGAATTCTTGATAGCCTCACGTCTCTCGGTATTTACAAAGGCTACTCCTTCAAGGAAGAAGGAACTTACATACCCTGCGCTGGTGGTATAGTCGATCGCCGTTCTGTCCTGAAGAACGTGGAGAAGCATATTGATCTGAACATCATTATATTTCTCAAATCTCTTCAGGATCTTCGCAACCGACTTATTCTCCGCGGCCTCCTCTTGTCCGTATTTCTTGAAGAATTCCTTGAAGGTCTTTGCCCCGTAATACTTCTTGGAGTCAAGCGCTTCCTTCACTTTCTCGTTCTTGTCCATCTGCGATGAGAAGGCTCTTCCGACATCTCCGGTAAGGTTTCCGTCGGCAAGCTTTTCGAAGTCCTTAGGTCTCACCTCGTTCTTCTTCATCATGCAGAACTGGGTGTATTTATAGGCCTTCTCGAACATAGTGACAGAAACGCGCCTGAAGCCTGTCTTCTTATCGGTCTTCATAAGACGGCTCATAACCAGGTTATAATCGATCTTGGGCGCAAAGTCCTGATCATAGATATAGGCAGCCAGCTGTTCCTGCGTCTCCAGTTCTTTATCATACTCCTTCTTCTTGTCCTTGATGGCAGCGTTTGATGTGAATTTCTCGTTTGTCGTAAGTCCGATATCCGGGAAAGTGAGAGCAAGGGCAAACACCTTCTGCTCTTCCACCGTAAGGTTATTGTACATCTTGACGAGATCTTTCTTTCCGGACATGGCGATCTCTTTTTCGACGTCGGCTCTTGTGTAGTTTTCGCTGCTTAAAAGTTTCTCCTCCGCAGTAAGGGACTTGTCGTCAATATGCTGCATCAGAGCAGAGGAATCCGGAAGATAGCTGAGTGTGATCTTCTTTATGGATTCAGCATCAAGATCGTTCCTTCCCTCTGTCTTGTCACCGATCAGTTTGTCTATCTGTTCCGTAATGCTTGCTGTAAGCTCGTCAGCCTTCTTTTCAGCATTCAGTGCTTCAAAGATATCCTTTTTAAAGTAATTGAATAATCCCAGCTGTTCCTGCGGCTTAGCCGTTGCGGTAATGATCTTTTCGACAGCGGCATCCACCAGTTCAAAGTACCTTCTCTTCTTGTCGCAGACCTCCTTAAACTGCACTTTGGACATTGTGTAGCGCGCGATGTCTATCTCATCCATAAACTCTTCATAATCTCTTTTGGCAATCCCGGAAACAGGCTTCTTTATATCGATGGCCGCATCTCTTTCCTTCAGCTCATCCAGGATCTCCTTTACATCGCCATCATGGGTTCCGTCAAGAGGAAGTGCTGTTGTCCTGTTTGCATTCTGAGCAAAGGCAAATACAATTGCTCTCTTTATCTGGTCTTCGTCAACAAGTCCCTCGTCCCTAAGCGCCTTATCGAGGCTTAAGAGGCGCATCTTTTCGGAAGAAAGAGCCGCCTTGAGGTCATCTTCTTTCTTAAGCCCAAAGGCCACGGCGCGTTCCGTAAGAAGACCCTTGATAAATTCTTCATCCGCAGCACCGAATTCTCCGCCCATGTTCTTGTCGACAAAAGCCGAAGCCTTTGCCACCGTCTTTTCGTCAAATTTAGGATCTGCATTATAGGCAACCAGTCCTACAGAGCCGAGAGTTGCTTTTTTCTCCCTGTAGTCTGCCAGTTCGCTGTTGAACTGCCTTTCCAGCATCTTGCCTTCGTTCTTTTTGATCTCAAGGTCAAGTCTGATGGCATCCTTTGTATCCAGAACATTTCTGTCGGAGTAGATATTGGCATTTCTCTCCAGCTTCTGCGCTGATTTAAACTCCTTAAACTTTTGAATGAGATTTTTCTTGAAGTCCTCCGGCTTCATAGTGAAGGCAGCGGGTCTCAATAACTGCATCAGCAGGCTGTAGTCAGCGTAAAGCTTATCGTCTTCGTCAAGCTGCTTGCCCTTTTTGGCCTCTTCCTCCACCTTTCGGAGTACGGCAGTGGAACCTATGGCTTTCTTCTTTTCTTCAACCATCTGGCCTCTGAAATAAAGGTCTGCAGCCTCCTTATACAATTTGTCGTCATCCTCATTATCAGAATACGCTTCATTTTTCGAGGTCTTTAAGTAGATCTCGCTCATTATGTCTTTAAGACCATCTACATTCGCCTTGTACTGTTTGTCGATCTGCTTATAGGCTGTATATATATCCTTTTCGTTGTAAAGGAGGTTGAAGGCAGCGGGATCGGAATTCAAGAGGACTTCCAGCCAGAGTGTCATCCTTCCGGAAATCTTCTTCTCTTTTTTATCCTTTTTCTTCTTGCTCTCCTCATAGTCGATCTTCTCTTCAACAGACTGCTGCATCTCCAAAATGCTCTTTTTACCGACTTTGGCATTTATGAAAGCATTATAGAAGGTGTTGATACTCGTATACCACTGGATATCAGACCATTCGGAACGGTTTTTGAAATCGGTCCAGTTGGCCATTACGTACTGCTCATTGATAGGACCGGAAGCTCTGAAGTCGTTGCTGCAAAATACGTTGAGACCTTTTCCGAAAACGCGGTTCTGCTCCTCAACGTAATCAACAAACTCGCTGTCGGACATAGTCATGATCTTACGCCATTCATCTTTGTCCTTAAACATGAAATCCCTTACGAGCTTGAATTTGCCGTGTTCAAAGCCCGTCCCGTAATTGTCGATGTAGTCCTTTCTGGCTTTGTAAAGTTCTGCGATCTCCTTGCTCTTTTTCTGCTTTGCCGCCCTCTCTTCTTCATTTCCGGAATACATATCCTTAATCTTGAGGATAAGATCGGCGGTGTTTTTGATGCCGTATTTTCGGACGTTCTCCGCTATATCCTTCTCATCGTTTGAGTCCTTTACTCCGGCGATCGCCGGCTTAAGCCTTGCAAAGAGTCTGTCCCTTTCCTCCTGAGGAACATTATGTGCCTGAAGCACCGCATTGATCTGCATCTGCTTCTTGTAGAAATCCTGGCTTTTAGCCACAATGTCCTTGTAATACTGATCATCCCCGGAATTCAGGAAGGTCTTTTCCCCTTCACCGCCGGCTTCAAAATACTCCTTGCCGCAGCCGAACAGAAGAAGCTCACCCATACATTCCGCGAACGTCATCTTCTTCTCTGCCGGATCTTCGGCTACGAGCTCTTTAAAGATATCCTGTACAGCTTTCAGCATCCCTGCGTCACGTTTGGAAAGCATGTCACTCTTCACGAACCCGGCCTTCAGGAATTCTTCTTTTATCGCCGTTTCCATGTAAAGATCGAACTTCTTTTCATTTATCTTTTTCTCGGTTATAACCGCCTTGTCAAAAAGGGCTCCCAGATTCGTTATGCCCTCTTTGATCTTTTTCTTCCCCTCAAGGTTCGTAAGGAATACGCTTATGAAGTTGGAAAACCTCTTCACGTATTCGCGGTCCTGGCCGTTGGCATACTTTGTTTCATCTGCTTTCTGGAGCCTGTGCCACAGCCTCTGGGCATAGCTTAACCTTCTGATCCTGTCGTTCTGGTTAACCTTTTTCCCTACAACGTTGAGGTAATTGAATTTCACGTTCGTATCTTCTTCATTTACCTCGGTATTCATCAGAACGTCGAGACGCAGCATATCAGCAGAAGCAGTCTTCGTAGCTTCCTCTTCATACTTCTTTGCGTTCGCAGTCAGTTTTCTTAAGGTCATGTCACCCTTAAAGAAATCTTTAAGGAGCCTCTTCTTGACCCCGAAGACATCGGCTCCGGCCTGACCTCTCATTCTCCATTCGTCAAGAAGGAGTCTATCCCCGCCTTCGTCTTTCTTGTCCTTCACATCCATAACACTAAGTATGGACTTTAATTCAGCAAAGAAAGCGGAATAATCAATAAGTCCCAGATCCCCGAGCTGCTCTATACTCCTTACGTTTTCAAGATATGCGCATCTCTTATGGAGCGCGCTCTTTTCATCGCGCAGTTCTTCTCCAAGCACCTCATTGAAGATCGCCCTGTCATCTTTATTCTTGAGTATGTTTTTCAGCGCGGGATCTTCGAATATCTGCTTCCTGATATCCTCCGTCACGATGAACTTCGGTTCCTCTATCACGACGTTCTTTGAAAGCCCGTCCGTAAACTCATCCCGGGAGATCAGCGTGTCTTCATATTCCTTCAGCGCACTGGCATCATTTTTCAGATTCTGCCTTTCGTTATAATTCTTTGTGAGCTGGGTGTTGAAGATCTGTGAAAGTCCTTCCTTTATCTTGCCGAGCTTCTTCTGTACATCCTTTTTGGAATATTCCCCGTTCACATAGGAATCTTTAAAGACTTCCAGCCACGAATTCTCAAAATAATCCTCTATCAGATCCCACTGCTTCTTTGTAAGCTTCACCTTGTCGCCGATATATTGCAGATTGGCATTTGATACGGAATGTCTTAATTCCTCTGACTCCGTATAATTCTTAATAAAGACACTGATGTCGTTGTTGTAAAGCTTCTTCAAGCTTTCGATCACTTTGTTCGTCTTCTTGTTGGTCTCTTCCCACTTATGCTTGGTTGACTTGCTGACTTTGTACCCCTTCGGACGAAGATAATATTCATCCCTTTTTCCGTTGGCGTTGATCTTTTCGGAGACAACGCGTTCCATCTTGGCGCTGAGCCTTCCGGGAAGACCGGTGCGCGCGAACTTCCTGTCCCAGGTCCTCTGGATCTCGGCGGCGGTACCGTCAAAGACCATCATGTTATCGATGGTATATTCCACTATCTCCTGAGAGATAATATTGTAGCCCAGCAGATATTCTCCGCCCATGCGTTTCAGGAGGTTTCTCTTCAGCGCTTCCTTTGCGGTATCGCAGAGCCCCATGAGGGAGATCTTTCTGTCTATGACGGCGATATTGTCATGAACGGTTGCCTTGATCTTGTCGATCGTATCTTTGAATGCCTGGTCTGAAACGCCGTAATTTTGCGATTTTCCAAGAACTTTCGAAACGGCATACTTCAGGACGTCGCCGGTCTTGTTTTCTCCCTCTTTCTGCTTCTTTAAGACCTCATCCTGCGCAAGCTTTTCCTGCTCTTCCTTGTCCGTCGGCTCGCTCATAAGGATGTTCTGCATCACCTCGTTGGACCAGAGGCTGCTTAAGTGCTTTACGTTTGTGTAGAATTCCATCCCGAGCTCTTCGTTGATGGCCTTCATGATCTCACGCTGTCTGTTCTTTGCGGCCTTATAGGCAGGCTTGTCAAAGAGATCGTCCAGAACGGAATTGCTCCGGAGCAGATCGCGATAGAAGAAATCGGGTCTGAGCAGCATTGCAAATCTCTCTGTCTTTACCTTTTCAATAAAGGCATCCCTCATCTTCGGGATGTAGCAGAACTTCGCTCCAACAGAGGTTTTCGGCAGTTCATCCGTGAGCTGGAGGAGATTTGCACGCAGATTGTCATTCATTGCGATCAGGTATCTCTTTAACGGCTCTCCCGTAAGGTCCTTGCAGTCGGGATTGTTTTTCATGATATTGAAAACCTGCTCCTGATAATCCTTAAGGATCCAGGGGGTCTGCTTCATATCCTTCTGATCCACCTCGACGGCGCCACGGATGTCATTTGCCAGAAGATTCTTCCACTCCTCGTAGATCTTCTCCTGTTTGTTTTCCTCTACCTTCTCTTCCTTCTTTTCTTCCTTCTCCTCTTCCTTCTCCTCTTCCTTCTTTTCTTCCTTCTTCTCCTGCTCAAGTCCTGTAGGCTGCGCGCCCTGTATGAGGGCAATGTTCTCCCTCATATTCTGATCCTGAATCTCTCCCTCCGGAACGGTCTCATCAAAGACTTTGAGTCTGTTCTTGCGGATTTCGTTGGCATAGACCGCTGACATATCACGGACGTTTCTGACACGGGTCATCAGCGGCACATCAAAGATGTCATAGTTCCTGGCATTACGCTCTTTGTCATTTGAAAAATAATATTTTTCCAGGCCGTCGGAAACGTAATATCCGGCAAATCTGTTCAGCGCCTCATAGAACACCTTTGATGTGGCAGACATCAGCATTATGTATGCTTCATTCGCATGTTCACCGGGGGCAAACTTGTCCACTGCGTTCTTAAGAAGTGGATTATCCTCAAGCTTTAAGAGATAATACAGCTCTTCAGGCACGTCAATGCCAAGGTCTGTCGCATAATTTAAGACCTTATTCGCATCATTTTTCATATCCGAATATCTCTGCTGGCCAAGATTGTTCTGGATGATCTGTCCGTTTACTTCCTTCTCCTCGGTAAAGGGCTTTGCCGAATCTGCAAGTACCTTCTTGAAGAGGTCGCACATATCCTTCAGCTGTACCGGGTTCTTTCCTTCCAGATCCACGACTTCAGTTTTCAGGGTACGGTCTTTGTTGATTTCTCCTTTATCCAGAAGTTCATTTTCAAGCTCTTCCCTGGCCTGAATGATCTCTTCGTCGGCAGCTATCTTTCCGGTCTTATCGGCTTTCTTCTTTCTCTTCGCCTGATCCTTAGCAGTCTGCTTCTTCCTATCCTCTATCGAAGTGTCTTGATCTATCTCGTAATTCTTAAGAAACACCTCTACTTCATTTGCAGTCTCGGCGTTGCTCAGGTTCAGATTCAAAATGGCATCCCTGGCCAGACTGGTGTTTAAGGTGTTCAGCATCTCCGTCACGTTGCCGCCCTGCTGTTGCTGTTCCTGATTTGCATAGAAGGCAGTGATATTGCTGGTATTAGCTTCAATATCATTAAGTCTGTCTTCTTTATATTTATCGTATTCGCTGAGGAGCTTTACGTGTTTTTTCAGCTGTTTTTCAGCTGCTTTTTTCCTTTTCTCCTGCTTCTTATACCACTTCTTTCTGGCCCACCAGTTCGTGCAGCCCTTCAGATGCGTAGGTCCTTTTTTCAGGTAGGCTTTTTCTTTGCTCAGTCTGTACTTCGGGAGATTCTCAAATGTAATGTTGTACTTCTCATACAGATCCATATCAATGACATCCTGAAGATACTCCGCATCTTGAGCCTTCAAACCTGCAGAAACCTTCTGGGTATTGATAAGCTTGTCTTTGTCAAGTACCTTTGAATTATCCGCAATGTCCTCCTGTATTATCTTATTCTTCAGGTCATTGCTTAATATATTCTTTTTCTCTTCCTTGCTTTTATTTAGCTTCATATTCCTTTTTGCAAGATCATTTTTAAAAATTGTCATGATTTCCCCCCATCGTCTTTTCAAGCTTAAGCTGCTCCACATACTTTCCGAGATTAAACTCTCCATCCGCCATAACCATTTTGGAAGTTCTCGGATGATCAAACGCCGAATCCAACGCTCTGTCCAGATTTTCATTTGCTACCGCAAATGTAATGTTCGCCGGAGGAATCTCCGCATTTGACGCGTTTTCTGCGGCAAAACTGAAGAATGACTTCAGAAGAGTCATATCCTTGGAAGCGGTGTAAAGATCCGTAACCACCGCATCTCCGGTCTCAGAATCAATGGAAACCAGCATAAGCGCTGTCAGCTTGTCTTTGGGATCAAAAGCAGCGACGCTTAATTCCAGATCGGACTCTCTCACATCTGTCACTCTAATATCACAATCTTCATTCGCGTTCACGGCCGCCATAGCTTCATTTATACCTTCTGAGAGGTTCACCATTCTGATCTTGGATGGTGCGTTTTTCTTTGACACGAACTTTTCCCGCACAGTCTCTATCGGAAGTGTATATTCTTTAAAGGAGCGAAGACCGATATCAAAGCCGTGATCCGAAAAGATCTTTGAAAACGCTTCTCCGTACTCTCCGCTATACTCAAAAACAGTAGTGAGCATTTTATCGGGATTGGATAAAGGAATATATAAATCCAGATACAGTGTAAGCATTGCTCTCGAAAGCCCTGCCCCCTGATAGATATCCGGGATCATGAAGAAGCTGATCTCCGTGATATCATCTTCCTCATACTGGGTGGTCTCCATAAACCCCTTGTACCGGTCCTCATCCACCAAAGCGTACCATGTGCGAATTTCCCCTTCACCCGGTTCGCTCGCCGGAAGATCGTTCTCCTTTGCCTCGAACAAAGACATTTCTCGTAATTTCACTTCGTGTTCCTCCTTTACTCTGCTGCTTGCTGCACAAAATCTTTTGCGGTATAAGGCAGCTCTCCTGATCTATAAATGCGTCATCTCTCCGGCAAAAACCGTCTTTCCGGATTTATCCGGCAACAGTTTTTCTAAGAGAGCCCATATTTCTTTGTTGTGCCGCCTCACAAAAATCTTTGTTTCTACTGGATATTTTTCCAGTGCAGCGGCAAGTCCGGTTCTTAGCATAAGTAAAATATCTAACTTGTCTCCCGTTTTGGTGACGCGGAGAAAATCAATAGACAAATTATTATCTCCCCTCACATGCGTAAGGAAAAACCCGGTTACGCCTTCGTCGGATACAACACAACTGGAAATATCCTGTTCAAACCAATCGAAAGGTAATATCCCGAGATCCTCCAACGATCCCTTTATGTTGCGGGAAAGGAAGCTATCTATCCCGCGCTCCAGTTCCTTTTCCGAAACGTCCTTTATGCTTTTGACATAGTCCTTCGACTTTTTTGTAAGAAGCGGAACGGCACTCAGCTCTTTCAGGGTAAATACCAGATTCTGCCCTTCCCTTTTTTGGATCGAAAATCCAAAAGCGGCAAGAACCTCTTTCTCAAGATCTGAAAGCTCCTGAAATTCGAAGTACGTCCTCTTTACTGAGGATTTCTCCGCTTCACATCGGTATTCCGAAAGAAGACGTCTTCCCGCTCCCTCCTCCTTTACGGAAAGGTATGTGATCCGAGCCTCCGTATCATCATCCGAGTCGAGATTTTTAAGTTCATAGACCATGATCGCGGACGGGTTGTCATCGTCGAGGGCGACCAGACCTCTATAGTAATACCTTGGCAGATCGGATACGGAAAGTGCATCAAGATCCCCACTGAAACGATCAAGATTATCAGCTGTAATGCGGACCGTATCATAATGCTCAAGCCCGCCGGTCTCATCCTCGTTCTTTTGGAACACAGGCGCCTTTGCCTGATCCCGTTCATCTGAATGCGCTTCTGTAACTGAATCCTTTTTTTCGGATTCTTTCTCTTTTGCTGAAGGCTTTTCATTTATATGCCGAAGCCATTGCATTTTGAGTGTAATATTTGCAAGAAGCTGGTCACGCCAGGTCTCTCTCCTCCATTCATTCTCCATATCCTCATCCGGGATATCTTCGACATTATTTTCTTCACCGGTTACTTCCAGCTTCTTTACGGCAAATACGGCATTTCCTATAGGACTGGTTATCTCCTTGTCCTTAAAGAATCGGTGGATAAGATCCTTGACATCCGGATTTGCAGCTACCATCGTGATGGTCTTAAACGCCCTCTCTCCACCGGCTTCAAGGATCCCCGCCAGCATGCCGCGGACAGCACTCAGGATATACTGCGGCTTTCCTTTTTCCAATCCGGCAATATAATCAACATGTACGCAAGACTCCTCTTCGTCCACCGTACACAACACGAAAGCTTTCATGTTTCCACGATCGTCATAAACGATCCCGCTGGCTTCGCTATAGAAACGGTCTATATCCCTTTCGTCGATCAAAAGATAATTTCTTGTATAAACAAAAAGTTCCTCAAGCAGATCAGGCCTGTGATCCGCAAGAGAAACAAAATGCGCTCCGTACACCTTCGAAAGGATAGCAAGTTTTATGACAGGATCCGAAAGGATCGTCTTAAGAGCGACCGAAACAACCGGGACAGATCCCATCTCGGAAAAGCCGAAATCACTCAGAAACTTCCCATACTCCTCAAAACGGTCCGGATAAGCAGCCTCAAGACTTTCTACTCCTCTTTCTGTAAGGATCCGGCTTACAGTTCTTACAAGAGCCTCTCCGATCCCTTTCCCACGGTCTTCCTCCGGCACGACAAGCGAAAGAACAAAAGCGGAGTCTCCCCGCTTTAGTACTGTTACTGAGGAGCCTCCGTCGTCTTCTATCCTTATAAGACCATTGCTGTCAAACGTCTTATAAAACTGCATTCAAAATCCTTTTCTAACAGATAATACTGACCATTGCGTTTAATCATACTTTATAACACAGAAAAGGCCCGTCTTTCGGATTTAGCACTATAATTCTTTGGGGGTTCGAAGTATACTTTTTTATTTCAAGTCAGCATGTTTGCTGGCTTTTTCTTATGCTAAAAAAACTTGACAAAACTTTTTTATTTCTCTTG